>Ga0326511_10000001_pt1 | contig 250503 bp, 211 predicted proteins | sample 0_2496_0518_D_FD_203701 | JGI IMG/M metagenome (GOLD analysis project Ga0326511, IMG submission 203701) | Bovine rumen microbial communities from UC Davis, California, United States - 0_2496_0518 | ecosystem: Host-associated > Mammals > Digestive system > Stomach > Rumen | place: USA...
CAGAAGGTCAACAGCCCACGGGAGATGTTGTCCCGGTTTCTGCACGTTTACGGAATCATGCGGTTAATATCGGTGACTCAACAAATAGAGTCGATACAAAACCATTCTATGTATTTAAGTTGGATGGTGTTGAGATTAAATCATTTGATGGATTCCATATGCGTGATGAATATTCAAATGCGGATATTTCTGATAAGACATTATTGATTTATAAAAACACTTTGTATGTTTATAATGAATCTTATGATACATGGAATCCATTGTATCGAAATTGATTACTTAAAAGGAGTGAATCACATTGAGCTTAAAAAAGATATACGATTATCTTGGACCAAATGCATTGTCGTTTGTTGTTGATCAAGAACGCAAACATTGGTTGTTAAAGACACATCGTCAAAAACAACTTGTGGATCCACATACAGGTGATATGTATCAAGGTCGGGTTGATAATTTTGGTTCAGATGTTTTTATAGAATCCAGAAAATTACCGATTAATTATTTCACATTACAAGACATCAAATACTCGGAAAAGTTTTCGTATGTATTCCAGAATGAACCATCTGCATTGACATATAATTCGTCGATGAATGGATTGGTTTGTGCAAAGATTATATCAACAAATTTCCCAGATTCCTTCTCAACATTCCATCATTACAGTATTCATTTCAGAAACTGTGAAGAAGTGTGTATTCCATTTGCAGCAAACAATAACACGAGTGCTGTGTTTGCACAAAGATGGATTAAAACAACAACTCCACCAATCTTGTTATTGCAAGATTCAACTGGAACGTATTCCACGGAAGTTCCATTGACATTTTCACCAGTTGACAAGTATGTTGTCATGAGCGAACAACCGGACGATTGGGAGACGAACTTTACCAATTATTATGTCAGAACAGGCACAGGTTACCAGTCAATTCCATCATATACAATTCCACCACAATTCATCTCAAATGAATATTTCAAAAAGATTCAAGTAGAACCATCGAATCTGACATTCTATTATCCAATTGAACGAGACTTGATGCCATTATTTATTCAACATTTGACACTGGAAGGAGAATGGTATACAGAAGGTATCAATAACAATGATCAAATTGGATTGCCAGCATTTTGGTTTACATGTGATTTGACCACTGTTGGTTCATGTATCGTATTACCATCTGACACGGAATTGTTCTGTATTGGTAATAATGGTGATGCGTCTAAGTATAATGCACACATGTACGTTGGTGTTGGACAAGGTAGTGCACTCGATAAATTGACGCCTGGTTCTCGATCCACTGCAGACACATATCTTTACGTCTCTCCAACCCGTGGATATGAATTTAATGGAACTGCATCTGACTTCAATGTTCCATTGAATCCGAATACAATATCCATGAAGAATGTCGATGAAGAAGTATTTCAGTTTGATTACATTGGTGAAAACACAAAGTTTTACATGAATCAACTTTCGGCATGGGAGTATGTTTCCGGAACATCATATAGAATTATTGTATCTACATTTGATCGTAATCGCAGATTCACCAATTACAATGAATATCCATTGATTCCTGTTATCAATATCCATTTTGATGAATCGGTTGACTTTGGTAATACAACAACCGACATTGGTTTTGTTGGTATTCGTGGTGGTTCGGGTAATCCAGAGTCAGACATATATGAAAAATATCCATACACCTTAAACAAGTTTGATGGATTACCGGAGCATTTGACAAATCCAAATCCGGAAGATCCGCAAGAACATATGGCTGTGTATGCAATTCATAACACACCATCGTATGTGGAGACGGATCCAAATACACGTCAAACCGCAGCATTGTTATTGGATCCAGGTCGTGCACAACATCCTGAGAACTTATTCTATTATGATTTCTACTGGCCCTTCCCATACAATAACATCAATTGGAATCATCAAGCTCCACTTCCTACGGAATTTGCAAATGATCGATTCTTTTTCCATATCACCGATCCAAGTTATGATTTGGACAATGATTCGTCTCGGCGTATAACAGGTGACGCGTGGGCGAGACTGTTTTGTTATCATCGAGAGGATGATGTATTCACACCAATTGTTTGTATTGAGTTATTTCAAGAATATGGTAATTTTAATGAAAACTTTGGTGCGAAAGAATTTGTGTATATGACATATACACCTGGTACCGGATTCGATAAATTAAATTGGACAAATCCAAAAAATACAAAAGAAGATGGAACCGGTATTGAATATATAGACATCAATTACGTTCAATCCACGGCAGAAGATCCACGACCGGGAGTTGATACGGATAATGGTTTACGTTTCCGCATTTATCGTAATTTGGATTTGGATGAAGCAAACTATACTCGCGGTAGAGTTTATGTGCTTTCCAACGATCCATCGGAATATGATAATAATGCAACATCACCAATGCCGAAACCTGCAAGAACAGCGGCTCGTATTTGTGACATTCCAACATCCGTTGCACAATTGAGTGGTATCACAAATATTGCACCAACATATGTTGTTGATGAACGATATGTTCGTACAGAAGCGTCTTATACAGAAGCCGATCGTGATCGTGTTTATAATGTAAACTCGACGAGATGGGTACGTCCGATTCATTTAGGCATTGATGACAAGCCGGTCAGCACCGATAATGATTTTGTATTCAAATCCGTTGATCAGTTGAATCAAGTTGATTTAATTTCACATAACGAATTCCGATACATGAAACAACTCGTACCAATGGTGGATCCAGCCGATGTATCGATTGGAAATATCATCAAACCAGGTGAAGGATATGCCGTTAATGATTTCGGATATGTGTATATCGGTGGATTTGGTTTTGAATATCACGTATCTGAAGTTGATGATGATGGTAAGGTTATTGGAGTGAATTTGTCATATCCAGAATTAACAGACGACCGAAAGATTAACTTGTCGAACTTCAATATGGTTGGACCAGGTTCTGCATATACAACCACGTATGGAACCACTCCCAAAACCGGAAATGGTGGTGGATTGAAGTTACAATTGTACATTGATAATTTTGATTCCATTCAAACATACAAAGGTGGAGTATACACGGATTTGTTTGCATTGGTTCGTTTGCCCGATGGCTTGTGGTTGTATACGTATAATGTGATTGATACGGGTGTTGAAGACGATAACATTCATGGCACGTGGGTAAAAAATACACAAATCTCCGAGTTTGAAGATAATAGTGTAGATGCAGATTATGTATCCACAGCAGATGCATTCATGACATCCATCATGCCAATCACGAAAACAATGCCGTGTTGCATATATAGTGCAAATATGGGTGTCCGCAATTTACCAGTATCAGCCACAGCATCGTTTGTTCAAGTTGTATCGGATGCAGGAACATGTATCCAGAATACAACATCGACGGTGGAATACAATCGTTATGATTTGACGAAGTGGTATTGTGATGGATTGATTACATTGACAAATGTACCAACGATGTCACATGAAGCTGTATTGGAAGCACTCAGCAAAGTTGCAACAATCCGTTCAGATTGTTATATTGCATGGAGACCTGACAATGCATCAGACCCATCAAATCATACCGTCATTGCAGGAATCATTTATCGGTCATTCAATAATTTGAGAAGTGATGCTGTATCAACAACCCTTCCACAGAACAATTTAACATATCAGAATTATGTCAATACAAATGCAAATACAACCATTGCATGGGACGTTCCAAACATTGGACCGATGGTATGGGTATTCAATCCAAAATATCATTTCCATGAAATATACAAATATGACGAGAATACGAATACGTTGTCGATTGATCGTGAAATGGTAACTTGGGAGAATGTAGAAATCAATTCCAATAATATCTATTATAAAGAAACTTTAGTAGATGAAAATCATAAGTTGAAGTATAATATTATTACAAACAACTTATTCCACCAAGGTGCATCTTCTCATATTGATCAATCTACCATTTATGCACAACCATCATTCTTCGAAGTTGCAATCATTGGAATGGATGTTTCTACTGCATCATTGACAATTAATCCAACTGGAAATTGGCAGTGTGTATTCCCACGTGTTTCCAGATTCACATTTAAACACGACACAGATCCGGAAGCATCATATACACCAATTGAAATGAATTTGGTAAGTGGAGTAAATGTTTCACCACAAGCACATGTATTTGATGATACGACGAAAGCAGATGTATCAACATCTACTGTCATCTTTGAAAATACGGCGAATGGTACAATCATGAAACTATTCAATCCAGTTACAGAAACTTGGGAAAAAATATAATAAGTAAGGTGCCCCCATTACGGGGGCACACTTTCTTTATCACGGATTTGATTCATCATAGAATGATTCAAGACAATTGGTCTTCATGATTTTACCAACTGTCTCAAACGTTGTATCACTCAATGTGATACACTTTTGCAGTTCCCTTTTTGTCCATCTCTTTACATTGCCGATTTCAAGCACAAACCGAATGAGTGCTTCACCAACACGATATTTGAAGAATGCATCATAGAATTCTTGATACAATACAGAGTTTGGATCAGCATTCAAAAATGCATTAATCACAGCTTTACCAAGATCAACATTTGTATCAGTTGCATGTAAAGAAACAAAGTCATGCAATGTGATTTGTTTTGCATCCACATTTACAACAGCCACTTTGTTTTCACGAGTTTCATCTTTGATCTGTTGGTAAATATCACTTGTGACTTTACGGATCAATGTGTTCAACTGTTCATCCGATAAGGATAACATCACTTTGGATGATGGATCGGATTCAACGACATTCTGTGATGGTGGTGTTTTATTCACATCTTTGTTCGAATGTTCAATAATCATAATTTATCACCTCATATGAAATTATTTGATTTGCCATAAATCAAATTGTTTAATGTCATGTGAATTTGTGAATTCGTTGTATGTCCATTTTATCACTTGTAACACCATAATCTTTGTCAATCATATTTTGATACAAATAAATGTGTTTAAACAATCTTTGTGTTCCATTGTCAATTTTGATAAATCGATTATCAACATCTGAATCTTTGAAGATATGAATCACAACCGAATTACCAAATATGCCCGTTTTCAAAATATGTGTAATGCCGGATTTATAATCACTACCAAGTGTTGCAATATATAATGCATTTTGCATTGGATAATGATAATACAAACCAATCACGTCCATAATTCCTTCGGCAATGACAATGTTAATTGGTTCATGTGTGTCAACACCACATCGCATTGTATAAATCCCACGTCCACGAACATGTTTGGTTGGATAACGAATCCAACGATATTCCGTGTCATCGTTATTATATCGACCGATAATGTTTCCATTGTTTAATTGAAACCAATATCGATTCTGTAATACTTTTGGTTGAACTTCATTTCTGCCAAAAAAGTCTGTGACATATCCACGTGGATTACCAACATAACGGAATTGTTGTAATTCTTCAAATGTCACATTCACACCAATCCGGTCTTTAATGTATTGAATAATGCCAGACGCATCATCATTCTCATTACAGCTGGATTGGTTTAATTTTATGGATGCATACTCGTTTGATTCAATTCGTTTATGATACTTCACATCTTTTGGTAATGGAATATCCAATTGATATGCCGCTAAGAATTGTTTGTTGACAATTCCACTTTCATTACATTTAAAACAATGCCACAATGGTGGATCGTCCGTTGATAATGATATTTTGACATAACAGTGATATTTCGTATCACCACATCGCGGACATAAACGTCCGCGATATTGTTCGTGATTTGTTGGTGTTCTTTTAAACATACCCGATTGAACCAATGATTCTTTAAACTTCAACAATGATTCATTCACACATTACCACCCCAAGCTCAAATATAAAATACATAACAAACCGCTGACGATCACATCTGCAACACATAGAGAAACCAACTGCTTTGCATGTATTGCATCTCTGACATCATCATCTTTCACATCAACGAGTTGTTTGTCATATGCATCATCGATGATGTAATGCGTGGCTCTTCTGACACACACATATGTCAAGATATACAAAACCAAACCAACAACAAGTTTCAACATAACACATTTCTCCCTTTCATATGTTGAATGAATTATGATGTTACGTCAATATCATATCCGTCCAACATGGATTTGATTCGTTCTTTTCGATAACCTTCTGTCTGGTTAACCATATATGTATTGATTTCATTTATATAATGAAACATTGCTTCATACACAGATGGATCGACCTTTAAGATCGGATCGTTCTCCGCCATTAATCCACTTTCGAATACATAATACAATCTGTCACATTGTAATTCTTCTTTATACAGCTTAAATGTTTTCACAACATCCAATTCAGGTAAACGTTGATTGTTGATTGGGCTCTTGACAAATAACCCAATCGATGAGCCAAATCCAACTTTAAACGAACGGGAATTGAATTGATAAATGTCTTTCAATTCACCAAACCCAAACATACCTTCCGTCGTTTTGATGTACAATGGTTCAATCACATGTGTCTTTGGACGTTTGTCAATTAATTCCGCAATCTTCATATTATTATTGATATCAAACATAATAATTACTCTCCTTTGTATTGTATTTAAAAATAAAGAATAGTATTGGAATGTTATTAACACATTAGAAAAACATTATGCATATACATATCATTCACATGTAAGGAGGTGAATACCATGTTATTACAATATGAAGAAGTCAACAATAAGAATGATTTGGATGAAGTTGAATTACAACATCTCGGACATCAACTCGTTGGTGTTGTTTCATTCTACAAACAATTCATTCCCATAACAGATGATGAGACATTAAAACGATTAAACATTTTAGAATACATCGGAAAAGCAATCATCACCCGTAATTATCATTTATTAATAAACGATCCAAAGGTTATCAAACGCATATCCGAATTAACCGTCAATGAATATCAGCAAAATTTGTATGAATCCTATGCAGATTTTCGATTCGCCGGAAAACCATTTTAAATGTATATGGGGGCATCAAGCCCCCATATCGCATTATTCAAACGCTTCTTCGTTGATGACGACTTCTCGCTCTTGGGCGCCTTCATCTGACATTTGATTCATCATTTTTGTATACCGCAACGGACCTTTCCAGTATCCATGACGGAAGAATACTTTATCACCACGATGAACCCAGTGACCGATGACATGCCACAACAGTTTCTTTGTTCGTACAACCTTACCGTTCTTATCTTTGCCGAACAAGATATCATCAATGGGATTTGTATTAACAACGATTCTGCGGATATACTTCGCTTTCTTGACTTGTTTGGATTTGTTATTTTTTGATGATAACTCATTGACTTGATCACGGATCTTTGCGTCATTTTTGAAGTATTCCTTTAACACAGGATTCAACAATGCCAATGTGATACCATACCAACATTTTATCATGTTGATTGCCCGTGACGTTATTTCGTGAATCATCTTCTCTGGAGTGATATCGTATTTAGTCAAGAACGCTTTATCATTTATCAGATTCTTCAAATTATTGGAAAATCCAAGATAAGATCCGTTCAACCCAATCTTGTCTTTATTTGCAATTAGCGGAAGTGTTACTGTTTCCATTGACTTAGCATTGTTATTTCTCCAAGTTCTCATTGTGATACTACCAACCACGATCGTTTCATCAATGATATCTTTCGTTTCAATACCATTCTCCATCTCATATTGATTTGGAGGCAATTCGCCATGAATCTTCATGATGTGTTCAGTAACGATATCTCTGAAGATTCGGATATCAATTGCTGAATTCGACATGAACTCTTCAGTTCCACCATATCGGTCCGTTTCCGGTTTGGACACCGTAAGTCTTAATCCATCAATCGGAACAGTTTCGTTCCATACAATATCCGGAGGAATCTCCCATGCATTTTTGTCAACACCACATAACTCCGCAAACAGATCTATCTGATCGACCGACAGATCGATTGTATCGGTGATTGGATACATGGAGTGTTGTTTCAACAACCAGTCACGCTGTTCCTTTGTCAAGAATCCATATCCAATTTTTCTGGTTTCTTCATCCGATATGGATTTGACGACTTCGGAATACTCCCACAAAGAAGTATTTGTCTTTAATAACTCCTTTCCTTCCTTTTCAACAGTTTCTCGCCAGTTAATGATCATAATAACTCTCTCCTTTGTAATATGAATATTAATCACATATCATATGTGATCATAATAATTATATAAATATCGATTATATTGAAAATTGAAATATATATAATTAATATGATAAGGAATCATAGGGTGTCCCGAGATCCCCTAAAAGCATCTCGGAGAAATGGAGAAAGTTATGTTATTTGATCTTATCAGAACTATTGCTGAACCTGCAGCAATGCTCAATGAGAGCATTAAGCAGGACATTGGTACTGCCATGGTCGATTCTGGATGTGACGAGAATGTCGCCAACGTAGTGGCTGACATCATCGCCCCGGGCAAGATTGCCAAAGGTGTGTATGATGTTGCGTCTCTGTTCACTTGGTTCGGCAACCAGTGAGCAGTAAGCAGTAACTAAGAGAAAGAGAACTTGTGATGATAACACTTTGCAGGTAGACATCATAAGTTCTTTTTTGTCTATCTTATGTATTTTCTTATATAAGAAAAAAGTTTTTCATTGTATATATATTCTTTGATTGACCGGAGGTCAATCATTATATAATATAATATATAATATAATATGTAAGAAGATAAGAAGTAATACAGTAATAGAGTAATACAAGATACACACAAAGAGCAATACATGTGTATCATAGATAAAAACTTTTCGCGGAGATAAATAAAGGGTTTGGAGATAATACGCAGTGTTTTATTTTTTATAACGAAACCATAACTTTTGGTATTTTTAATACTTACACAAAGGAGATGTATATCGATATGAATGAGCAATTAATCTATGATAAGATTAAAGTAATGCTTGATAGAATGGAGCAGAAGAAACAGCTCCAGTCTTTAGCAAAAACAAATGGTATTGAATTAAATGAAATGGAATTGACGGATGATGCTGCTGATGCAGTTGTAATATCTGTCATTGCATTGATGCTTGCGAAAATGGATAATGATGAACGTTATCGCAAGCTGTGTGACTTTGGAATGCAAAAGAGATCATTAAAGGTTGAAATCATCAATGACTACAAGCAACGTGCGAATATGTTGTATAATAAGTATAAGAACGGTGATGTGGTATTGAATGATGATACAACAATGGATGATGTTCCATATGATGAGTCATTTTTGTATGATGCCGATGACGATGAAGAATACTTTGATGAATCTGTGAAGAATGGTATGCCCAATGAAGAATTCTTGAAATATGTATCTGCAAGAGTTCATGATTTAGTCCCATCTTTTGAGAGTGGACATATTCGTGGTTTTGTTCGTGGAGATGACGTATACTCTTTTGAGATCTATGTCACGATCAATGGTAAGAAGAAATACCTCCAAGATATGGTTGATAATGATGAGATTGATCAAAGTGATGTTGATAAACTTTATAAGGATCTTCGCAATAAGTTTAAGAAGACATCTAATACCGAATCCAAACAGAAATTCGATTGGACTGAATTCCCCGGTGATGATGAATCTATTGAAGAAGGTTTTGGTTTCACAACCAAGAAGAACATCTGCAATCGAGTATGTGAACAGATTGACATTATCAATCCATTTATGGAAGAGCTTCATAAGAAGATTGATAGTGGTGAAATCAAAGATCCAAAGTCTTTCCAAAAGTGGTATCGTCAAGATGTCAAGGTTTCATATGGTATGAGTGGTGGATCCACAACATATGGAGATTCTTACTATGGAACTTCCGTAAATTATGAATACGGAGAACCGACACTCGAGAATTACATCCTCCGAGCAAAACAAGTCATCAGAATGTCAACACGTGATAAGTATGTTGGTACTGTATTCACCAGAGAAGAGCATGACAAACTTGAGCGAGCATTCATGTTGTTATACAATTTGAATATCAATATGAGTGATTGCTGTGGTGATTACTTCAACGCATTTAAAGAGTATAATCCAAATCAATTCAAGAGTTTGCTTAAAAAGGTAGATGACGATCTTACGGAATGGATTGATCTTTCTAAAGAGATTTATGATTTCGCATCTTCCAAAATCCATTAACTCAACTCAATATTAATTTGCACGACCTTCCTTGGAGCAAGGGGCTGTTTCAATGAATAGTCGATGTCAAAAATATAATTTCGAAAGGAATCATGTTTTATGAAGTTTACTGATTTGATGCTTGATATCGCAACTGGCGATGCATCCGGTTATGATGTCATGATTGAATATGATAAGGGTCGACTTGACGTATCTAATGTAGTATTCGAAGCATGCTGCAAGGTAGAGGCTCTGGACGATGCTGGAGCTTATGATGATGACTTTATCCAGGAAGCAGCTGATGCTGATCTTCCTTCTGAGAAGAATGCAGCTGTTGCTCAGGCAAGTGCTGCAGCGTCCACTGGCGTTGAAGCATTCTACGATCTGGTAGTTGATACTGCTAAGAAGATCAAGGAGTCCACCAGCAAGGATTGGAAGGCAATTGCAGTTCTCGCTAAGAAGAATGGTATGCCTGTATCTGAGGCTTCTGGTGAAGGCTTCTTCGAGAAGTTCGCAACTCCGCTTGCTTCTAAGATCGCTGGTGGTAAGTCTGTTAAGCTTTCTGGTAAGGCTATGCCGACTGCCAACTTCTCTCGTACTTTCACTTCCAACTATTGCAACGGCATTGCAAAGATCCTGTCTGCATATGGTATCTCCATGGAGTGCGACTGCCCGGTTACCAAGAACTTTGTTGGTGACCTGAGCAAGAACGTGCCTTGCGCTGATACTTCTGATTCTTGTGCACAGCAGTGTGCTCAGGCAATCAACCATGGTGCAAAGATCATTAAGGGTGAGGGTGCATTCTCCAAGACTGCTAATGCAACTGTCAAGGATATTGCAAACTACATCACCGCTGTATATGTTCTGAAGGGCTTTGCAGAGATGGTTGTTAAGCGTGCAGGTTCTGCATCTGCTCGTAAGACCTCTATCGCTAAGATGACTGCTATGATGAATGACACCAACAAGAAGGGTGTTTCTCATGCATCTAAGAACATTATGAAGACTACTTCTTCTCGTGCAAACACGATCAAGGAAGCTGCTGAGGAAGTTGCCAAGGCATTCAATGATGCAATCTATGCACTCACTGAAGCAGCCAACGGTGGATCCGTTCCGCTTCCTGAGTCTAAGTAATATAAGAAAGGAGTAATTCAATTATGGAATTTACTAATTACATTCTTGAAGCCGCTGGTGTTTCTGATGTTGACATCATGGATATTGAAGTAACCCAGGCAATGGCTGAGATGGCTGTTCTCGAAGCAATGATGGATTGCTATGAGAAGCAGATGGTACTCCTTGAGTACAATGAAGATTCAGCTGATGAAATCTTCACTGAAGCTGAGACTTTTGTTCCTGCTATGCCAGAAGAATACGTTGTTGAATTTAAGAAAATCAACGTTCAGCGGGATGGTGCAACCGGTAAGTGGCAGGTTGTGCAATATGAGGCTGAAAATGAAAAAATTAAAGACGACAAGGGATGGACACATACGAGCGCTGTTCGTAAATATGGTGTTAATACTCCGGGTGTTGAACCAGATAAAATTCTTGGAACATATGACACTGAAAAAGAAGCTCAAGATGCTTATGAAAAGTTTAATCTGGATTTATTCGGTAAACAAAGTAAAACTCGTATTGAGCGTGAGAAAAGAGCACAATTGCCGCACGAAAAGACGCCCAGAGGAACTTTTGATGCACGCAAAGAAAATCCTGAAAGAACTGAAAGAAAACTTGCCGAAAGAAAAAAGAAGCTTGAAAAGGCTGCTGGAACACCTGCTACACCTGGTTCAAATGCAACCACACCTTCCGAATCTCCTAAGCAGGCAGATCAGTGGGATGGTTCTGCAAATGTAAGCACTGCATCCAAGTCTTTCGGCAACTCTTTCAAGAAGTTTATGAGCAAGGCTGGATCTGTTATTCAGCAGCTTGTGCTCGGTCTTGTTGACGCTGTATTTTCTGTAAACTTTGACAAGCTTGCAGACAAGATTGCTGAAAAGGGTGCTGGCTTCACAATGAATGACAAGCAGTTCCAGACTATCAATAGACTTGAGGATCTTATGGATCTTACTCAGCAATATTATGGCAAGTTTGATTCTACACTTCTCTCAAGAGTAAACTGGACTCGTGCAGAGGTAAATAAGTATAAGAATATTCTGTCTGAAACATCGGCAGCACTCAAGCAGAAGTATGTAGACACTGGTGTATTCAATAACACTGCCGAGCAGGTTAATTCTCCGAACAAGCAGACTACACCCGAGGATCTTATCGATCTCTGCCATGCACTTGGTAAGAACGATTTCAAGAAGCTTCTCCGCAAGTGCCAGAAGGAGGCTGCTGCATATAATACAGACTTCAACGAGAATGCAAACATTCCTCCGGAGATTGGTAAGGCAATGAGAACATTTGTCAATGATCTCATCAAGGTTTACAATAAGACTACTAAGGATTTCAAGGGAATGCTTAATTGGGCACTTGAAGTTGGTGCAGCTCAGAGTCATAGAGAAAAGAATGGCGGCATCGACCAGTCTCCTGTCGGCTTCAAGAAGTCTCCTAAGGCTAAGGAACTCCAGGAGCAGAGAAAAGCATATCGTAAATCTCTAAGAGACAGTAAAAAGCAAGAATCGTGGGCTGAAGAAGGTTGGAGCATGAATCTCTCAGAGGATGAGGATTTTTTCTAACTGAGTCTTCATATGGTTCGGGATATGAAGACGAAGATTTCTACACCGAATATCATGAGATTTCAAGATATCCTGCATTCAAACAAGATGGAGATACAATTCGTAAAAGCTTGCGCGAATTAAAAACTAATCCAACCGGTAATGCGCGTGAAGAAATTGTCCTTGCTTTAGATAGAATGCAGTCTTCTTTTAAGAAGATATTACATGCACAAAACTCCGAGGGTGCTGAATGGAACAGAGCAATTGCTTCACGTGAAGCGGGACCTGGAATGAGAAGAGAAAATACTGCCGAAATTGTAGCTAACAATAAAGAATTCTTCAGCAAACTGCAAGAGTTTAGAAACGAATTTTATGACTTCAGACGGTTGTATGAAGACGATAAGCGCGAGGCAGTTAAACTTATCAAGGATCTTGATAACTTCTTGAAATATTATGGTATCTGATCGCATGTTTCAAGCATCACTCGGTGATATAATGTGAGATATGTTATTACAATATTACCAAACCGAGTTTTCAATTCCACACACTTCCAAGTGTCATCTAAAGACATCTGGTCTTGTAAATAACGGAGGACAGGTGACAATTGCGTCACCTGTCTTTTCGTCTATTGATTACAATTCAAAAGCATTAACATTATCATCGGAATTTACCGTTCCGATTCGTTTAAATCAATCACAAGTTGATTTAACCGGTGATGAAGATGCTGTGTTGGTTTGTGATGATAATGACATATTTGGAATGTATGTGAAACTCGTATAACAAAACAAGGGAGGTGTTTCTAAATGACGTCGGATGAAAAAACATCAATCCCCTCATTGTTGAAGTATGAAACTTCCGATCTCTTTACAATCGGAAACATCTCAAAATCAATCATTGCAAATTTACAGAATGATGAAGTTCAACTGATTTTGAAAAATGCAAAAGATGTAACATATGTACCACCACATCGGTGGGAAGTCGTATTAAATTATTTGCCTTTGGAGTTTTATCGAATGATTGAAACATATCAAACGAATTTAAACGAGCATATGTATGATGTCGAAGACTTCGATCCAAAGTACTTATGTAATCCAAAGAAATATGCATATGATAAATATGGTATAACGAATATGTGGAGACCAATTATGATTTTGAATCGATGTGCAACCATCACCGATTTCAATTTCAAATTTATTCGTTATTACAACATCCAACCATTTTCAAAAATCATGTCGGTTCTGATTTCTCGTATGAAACACGATGAGTGATTATAATGATATCCGATTTAATCATGAGAATCGGAATGACTTTAATGAGGGGAAAGGTGATACGAACATAGCAACTCCAGGTTACTCATATCAATACAATGGGTTATCTCCAGAGATGAGACCACATGGTTATTCATTATCATTGGCTTGTCAATCTGGTACGGATATGCCACATGCAATTGGTAACGTAACTGCAATCGTATTGCAATTCATTGTGGATTTATTTCCACGAAATACATTCAACACTGTATTGCCATCAACTCGTTTGGCACACAGACAATTGAGACATACACCAAAACAGATTCGTTCACAGCCATATCCGATGTGTATTGTAACCCCCAGAGTTTCGTTATCGGGTATTGATGATCGTTTAGCAGCTGGATCGTTTGCAACAACACTTTGGTCAACCACATCTTGTAGATACCAGAATCGGTCTGAGATGGAAAGATTATTCTTTGATTCTCGGAAAGGTATTGAATGGCGTGGTAAGATCAATCGTGTAGTTGTTAACTTTGATTTTGTATTATCATTTCAAAGTGTTACGGAACAACTCAAATGGGCATCATACTTAATTAACAAAATTCCTACGGAACGAATATTCTTCGATATTGATACTGCATTGGAATTGGCAATACCGGATGGATTCTTGTTGGAAACATCTCGTTATGCTGGAATTCCAGTCAAAGATGAGAATGGTTCAGTTGCTCAATTTGTTGATTATTTGAATATGAATTCTGTATATCCAGTCTCTTATCGTTTTTCATCTGGAAAACATAAAGATTGTTTTTATGCATACTATATGACTGCACTGTTGTGTTCGATATCTGATCTGAACTATTCGAACGTGTCTAAAACAAATATGGTCGATACAGACTGTCCGATTACATTTACATTACGATGTGAATTTAATACGATTGGTTTGTTTGATTTGTCGGTTCCGAATCCCGGACCGTATCGTTTAATTGAACCAAAGAGTGAAGGTATTACCATACCAATATTCTCTGATGTGTTTAATGAGCGTGATTTTCCATTGCCATATGGATGGAAAATCCATTCACGACCAATCATCAAATTTGATGATGAAGAAACTGAGATTTGTTTTAAGTCCGTTCTTGGATATGGATTGGAAAAGATGCTTGATTACCACATCGAGCATCACATCAATCCAGACTTATTCATCAATGTGAAATTGCGTGAAAACAATGTCATTATTGATGATGGATATTATGTCGATTGGAATGAACGAAAAATAAAGTTCGACACGATAAAATATCAATGTACATATCGTTTGATTATATCGATCAATCAGCTGTATATCAACGATATGCTAAAGATGTTATACTATAAAGATGACAATGGTATTTCATCCGAAAATCCAAAAAATACTATGTAAAGGAGATTAAAGATTATGGATATGAATCTTAACTTTGGTTATGATGGTGCGTATGCTGATGATGACATCTATCAGGAGTCTGCATACAACGCTGGTAACTCTTCTTTCCGTGATTTCATGGAGGATAAGTTTACCTCATTTGATCCGGAAACAATCATTTCTGGTGGTAACAACAAGCTGAAGTCTGGTCAGTTCGATATTGATATCGAGGATTCTGATCTGGCTCTGGGTTATTCCAATGATAGCCCTGCAACCGATCCCAAGATTGGTCGTTTCTTCTAATCGACAATTCATGCCAAATGAAATATGTGAACCCGGGGGCAATGCCCCCGGTTCCATATTTTTATTGACAAAACTGTAACCATTTATGGTCAATCGTATATGAAATTAAATAAATCAAGAAGGTGTTATTATGTTTTTTGATCGTTTAGGAAATTATGTTACTGGAGAACCAATCGTTGAAGGTGCCCATTCCATAAGTTCGGATATGGTAATCAATTTTTTGTCCAATATATTTTATGGAACACTCGATGATCTCGCTGATGTCAAAACAACCACAAGAGATGTTAATGCTATTAAATTGGCATTAGAAAAAACTGATCTAACGGATGATGAGAAAGCTGTTTTGAGAAGTAGATTTCTCAAAACTCCCGCAGAACCCCGTTTTTCAATTGGCGAACGGTTAACGGATAAAGAGGGAGCATATGCTGAAAATTGGGTTAGATCAGTCGAATCCAAAGCTTTTCGCAAACTTCGTCATCCCGGTAGAAATGCTGAATTTAGAAAGATTATTGATGATATCAGAATGCGTTCAACCAAGCCTGTGAGACCTGGGTTTGAGAAATCTGAAACGGTCCAAGAAGGTTGGTTTAACCCGAAACCACATAAGGAAATACATCGACCAACAACAATAGAAGATGTTGAAACGATGCATGATATTGTCATTGATAAAGATTTCAAGAAGTTTATAACCGAAAATCCAAATGGTTGTAAATTTAAATATCCGGATAATAAAATTGTATCTAAAGAGATTCTTGAATTTATTGATGATGAAGGTGATCCGTCCATTTGTAGTTTAAATCAATTTATCGATGCAAATTGTGAATATGATGGATGTATTGAAATATCTGATTATTGTTTATACATCGGAGGATGGATAGATGATAAGGCTTTATATTTAGCAACAAATAAAAGTTCATGTGCACCCGAAGGGTCTATTATTTTTGCAGATATAATTGAAAGTGGATATGATTACACCGATAGAATATTTGCTAAATCATTCAAAGATTTATTAAAAAATGCAAATATCGAAAAACCCATCAAAGAATATTCCGAAATGGATCTTGACGAAATGTCAGATTACATTACAGAAGCGAATGAAGAGTCAAAGAAAGCTCGTAAGAATGCGCAAGAATTTATGCGGAAAGAATATGGTACATCACATCCAACATCAATGACGTCCAAACAACGTAATCGCATGAAGAGATGGCTTAAGGATAATGACTACGATCCAAAAACTGGAACGATCGCTACTGATATGGAAGATGATGGTGGTAAACCTTTTAGAGTCAATCTTGGAACCAATTCAGCGGTTGGAAAAGTTATTGGTCAGAAATCTAATGCGGCATTTAATACTATACCAAACAAATCTTATCCAAAAGAAAAATATACACCTGCTGAACAACATGCATATGCTGGTGACAGACCTCTCATTAACATGCCAAAAGAATATATGAAACGTCATCCATCGATTTCTACAGGTATTAGCAAACATGAAGAAGGTCATATTGCTGATTATTATGGGAAAATTGATGATATTATTGATAAACGAATCAAAGCTGGTGACCACATAACACAAGCTATGAAAAAAGGTATGGATTATTCACCAACTCATACAGATGTGAAGGAACATATCGCGGACCTGTATTCTGCTCAGCATAATAAATATAAAGACAAACTCAGATTCTTAAATACAATTTTATCCGAAGATATTCACATGCAAAGAACGTTCAAAGCAAACTGGAAAGATCTTTGTGAAAAGGTTTATAAAAAACAGAGTGATGATCAACCACCTATCATTGACGCTTCTTCTGTTGAAACAATGCGCGATTCAATGAAAAATCTTGTAAGTAGAACCAAAGCTAATATTAAGAGTTATAAAGCACAATTAAAAACACCAATGTATCCATCTGGAAAAAATTTATTAAATCGATTAATTGATTCCGGAAAAGATGCATGTAATGAATACGAAAAAATATTAAGAAAATGGTTTATCGGCAAATTGTTATTCAAGAAAGTCAATTATGATGATGCAAAAGTCATGGTTGATAAAGCCGTATGGCATGATGCAAAACTTGCAGTTGATGAAGCTATTCGTCAAAATGATGGAGATATTGAAATTCGTAAAGAATTTCTTAAGAAGTATATCAATGAATTTGCTGTTGAATACGATATGTCGGCAACAGATGTTATTCAAGAAATGTATCAAACTGCATTTGAAGATTATGTTTTCCAAGAAGACTTTGAAGATGAAGAACCATTTGACTACGATGTATTCATTGAGGCTAAGATCAACGCTGCAGATCGTAATAAGTTGGACGATAGTTGTTTTGGTTTAGTATATACGGATGAAAATGGTGAGAAGATTCGTAAGTACCCATTAACTGATAAAGATGGCAAATTGGATGAGAAGCATGTTCGTCAAGCTGTACGATTCTTCAATCATTGTCCCAAAGAACATCAACATCAACTGGCATTAAACATTTTACACGCTGCGCATAAACTTAGATTGGATACAACAAAATGGGATACGGTGAACAAAGCCGCTGAAGAAAACGATGAAGATTAAACGATGATATGTGATGGGGGCATTTAAGCCCCCATCATTAAATCTATTATATTGAAATTTGAAATATATATAATTAATATGATAAGGAAACAAACCCATTCATCATCAAGGAGGAATTATTATGATGGAAAACAATAAGGGTCGTGTGTCGTATGTCGATTCAGAGAGAGCTGAGCTCGCTCGTCAGCTTGATGAGCTCAGATCTCATCAGAAACAGATCGAGAAGCAGCTCGATGAGCTGGAAAATCGAAAAAGAAGAGCGCTCGAGCAGAATGCGCAGCAGATTGCGATCTGCCAGAAGTTCATCGATGAAGTCGGTGACGATGCAGAATCGCGTTACTACCTCGAACGATTCATGTATCAGCTGCATGAAACCCGTCGACAGATCGAAATGATCAATATTGAAAGGTGGTGATATTAATGAACACAATGTCCGTTGAGGAGATCCGCAATCGCATTGCGGAGTGTCATGGATGGGCTGATGCCTATGATTATGACTACGACGAGGATGACCCGAGCAATCTGGCGGAGGATTACCGCCAGGAAGCTTGGGAACTCGAGACACTGCTTGCTAAGCTCACTGACAATACCCGGGGTTAACCCCGGGTATGATTTTTTTTTTGTTTAAACCAAACTGTAACCTTTATACTTTCTAAGGAGATGATCATTATGAATAAACATGATATTGAAGAATTACAATCTTTTCTTCAAGGTGAATACATTGAAGAATCTACATCACGTTCACTCAAAGAAGTGAAGCAACATCAGAAAGATGTATCATCCAATAAAGATGCTGGTGATATCACCAGAGTTCGTAAAGTATTGAAATCAAAACTCGAGAATGATAATACCAATAACACTTATGGTAGATATGATGGAAAACGCGATGTGTATGATAAAACCCCGGCTATAAGAGATAAAATAAGAATCCATTTGTTTATGAAAAAATCCGAATGTAAGAACAGTGATGAATTGTATGCCTTTAATTATGCAGACAAAGTTTTATCTGGATCAAATAAAACTGAAGTGAAAAATAAGATGTGTAGATTAGTAGGATTTGATCCGAAAGTTTATGGTATGGATTTATACAAACATCAACCTGGAGAATATTTCAGCGTTAATTTTATAGAAAACGCAACTAAATCAAGACAACTGTCTCCAACAGAAATAAACAAATACAGGTATTTTCATTTTTCAAAAACTGGAAATTTACACAATGTTGGACTTTCATCATCAAGGTCCACGATTCATGGTGGTGGAAGTATAATATACCCATCAAAATGCATATTTTTTTATGCTGTTGAAAAAACAGCAGATCTTGATAATGTTTTGGCACGCATGATCAATGGTGATCCACGTGGAGTAAGAAGTGCATTCTTTTATGGAGACTATGTATATGAATATATACCGAAAAAATCTGATAAAATATACATAGATTCAACCGATGATTCTAATTTATTACAATTACAACAGAAAACACGTAATCATGGATTCTTTAAAGTATTCTTGAATTTAGCTGGTGAAGGTAGATCATCAGTTCCTGTAAAAGAATTCAATTTCAATATAAGTTATAATAAACAAAACATAATGAATCAAGAAGAAACAAAGTTGCGGTCGTATACTGCAAGACTTGAAGATATTTACGATTGGAATCCTAAACAGGCGGACAAAGTTGTGGATATATTTAGCAAGTATATTCATGATCATGAAACAAATCCAAACAGTCCTAAACCAAGGAAAGAATTGGATGCATCATTAAAATCTCTTGCAGATTTTTATAAAAGTGCCATTGATAAGTTTATTAATGAAGAAAAGATTCCTCAAGCAGAACGTCGTCTATTTAAAAAGAACGCATATGGTCATTTTCATAAAATATTAAAAACCAAGCTTAATAAACGCTTCGAATACGGAAGTAACGATTACAAAATGCTCACAAAATATTTTCATGAATATTCTATTGATGAAAATGTTGATGATGATTATATCACCGAAGCAACGAGTAGATCTCTGAAAGAAGTAAAGCAGCATCAAAAAGATGTCAATAAAAATGCTGTGAAAGCCGATATGACATATATCCAAAATTTTGCACGTAAATGTGTGGATTCCACACATTCGACTACCCATCGGAATAAAAGACACATTAATTTATCAAAGCATGAGTGCAAAAATGAAAAGGATTTATTTGCATTTAATTATTTGATGGAATTATATAAAAAGATTGAAAATAAAAAGTATTTTGATCAATTTTTTAAATTATTTGGATTTGATGGATCCCGAGTTGAAATACGTGGACGTTATCATTCATCATGGGGGCTTGGGTTATCATTGTACGTTGTTACAAATGGAGAAACTTTTTTACCACGTCCAGGAGTGTTCTTTATTCATACTACAACCGTACCAACAATGACAGCATTAGATGGGTATACAAATAATGGTGGCACAAGAGAATATGCTGGAAATTGTATATTCTTTTTTGCGATAAAAGCAAATGATATACGAGAAGCTATCAAGAAATTAAGCGAATCTGGTCATAAATATGGTAAATATGCATATCAATATATTCCCAAAAAATCAGATCGATTTTTTGTTGATTCGTACCATAACAACGATACCAATACCTTTGGTAAACATAATGACATAACAGCAGTTTTTATACAAGTAAAGGAAGATCAAAAATTGCCTGTTAAAAATGTTTCCAATTTTTTCATGGATGATAATGCCAATAAAGCTGCAAAAAAACACTATCTTGCAGATATTAAAAGACTGGAAGATTTGAAGAAAAATAGAATAGCAAATATTAAAAAATATGCCGATAAATATACAAGAAAGATTAATGAACTTGAAACATTCTTGAAAGATGAGCCATATAATGAAGATTATTATATGCCACAAATTAATGAATTAAAACAGAAATTAGAAGAACTCGATAAATCGTATGATGATAAAATAAAAAAGGTTGAAGATTCTATAATGCTTGCAGAAAAGAAATACGGATTTACAAGAACAATGGTCGAATCTTACATTGATGAAAACGTTGATGATGATTATATCACCGAAGCAAATGAAGAATCAAAGAAATCCCGTAAGAACGCGCAAGAATTTATGCGTAATGAATATGGTACATCACACCCAACATCAATGACTTCCAAACAGCGTAATCGTATGAAGAAATGGCTTAAGGATAATGATTACGATCCAAAGACTGGAACGATCGCTACTGATATCATTGATAAAAAGACGGGTAAACCTGTTCGTGTGAATGTTGGCACAAATGCATATGCTTTAGATCCTGATATTTTAGGTCACCCAGCACAAGCGTTCGCCATTCCAAATACGGAAGAATCCGGAAAATATCTTTCGGATACTCTTTTGAGAGATGGAAGAGGATATATAAACATGCCATTGTCAGAGATGAAAAGACATCCATCTGTTTCAAATGGTATCAGTAAACATGAAGAAGGTCATATTGCGGATATGCAATATGGTGAAAAAATGCTTGGTAAAAGAAACGGACGTAGAAAACTTAAGAAATTAAATATCGAAGATTATGGTCCTCATATAAATCAAGATGAGCTTGCAGCAGATGTATATTCTGTTCAGCATAATAAATACAAAGATAAATTGGGATTTATAAAACGACTCTCATCATCTGATATAAAAGCGCGAAAAGGTTTGAGACATGATCTCTATAAAGTATATAAATTATTTTACGATGAGAATCTTGGGGATGTTGATATGACAGATGTCAATAAACTGAAGACCATCTTAAAGAATATGATAAAAGATTCTGAAACTGAGTTAAAAGATTTAAAACAATTTGAAAAATTAAATGATAATGACGCATTTCGTGCCAATATAACCGGTGTTGAAAATGGTATCAAATCCTATAAGCGACTTCTGGAAAAAATTGAAAACATCACACCTGATGAATTTAAAGGTGAATTCAAACAGGCGGTTTTCAATAGTTATAAACCTTATTTTGTTGAAGTTCTGAAAGTGTTTGACAGAGAGAGCGAATTCCGTGCAGATTTTGCTAAAAGATATATTAAAGAATTCGCAACTGAATATGATATGTCAACTCTTGAGGTTATTCAAGAAATGTACTTACAAGATATGGAAGAGTATGTATTCCAAGAAGAATCGGAATCAATTGAATCTTACATTGATGAAACCATTGAAAGATTCGATGCTTTCATGGAAGAGTTTAATCTAACCCACAATGAGGATTACCACAATGAATGAAACATTAATAAAGGTGAACAACTTTCCATTCAATAAGGTATACTTTGGAATGCCTCAAAGAGTTGGAAAGTCAATGAAACTGGATCGTCCATTATTCATCACACCATACAAACGAATTGGATCAATATTTGCCGTATCACGTGATCCGAAAATCAGATCACGTCTCGGTGGGGCATCCAATCGTGGATATGATGAATGGGTTTATCCGATTCGGAATGATGATTATTTGAACGAAGTTCATATCAAAGTAAAGAAGTCTCAAAAAGACTTTGAACCGTTTGAGATTGACTGTACGGGATATGTGTATGAGATTGATATATCCAATTTAAAGGATCATATCTATCGAAAGTCATGGATGTCTCCAAACTTGGAATTCTTATTGGCTAATATCGATGAAGTTCAATTCTCAAATGTCCATACAATCAATGCTCATGTATATGTGGATAAAGCTCCATCATATACTGTCATAAATGAATCAGCAATACAAGAAGGAGCATGGTATTACAACGTCGATAGAGATGAGATAGTTGTTGACAATCTCCCGTATAATAAGAAGATTGATGGTGATGAATTCTTTGAAATAGATGAATTGATCATTCCATTAATCAAGGTATGTAATCAAAAAGGTTACAAGACCAGATATTGTTGTGCAGGACATATTCCACATCATGAATTATCCGAAGGCAAATATTATAAACAGAATACAACGGATATTCCATATATCATGTTTGATAAGCCATATCTGTTTACAAATCTACCATCGATGTGGCATAGCGAAATGCCATCAATTAACAAGGATGGTCCATACGTTATTTTGCGATATAATCATAAACCAAATGAATTTTATTCCAAACAAGCAAAATCATCGAAAAACATGGAGTTGTATGTTAACATCGTAAAAGGCATACAAGAATTGTGTAGATATTTTGAGAAATTACCAGATGCATCAAAAATGGAAGTAGCGAGTGAAGAATGGATTAAAGCATACGGTGAATCATATAATATCATTCAAGAAGCTGATTTATATGGAAAACCATTCGATATGTCCAGAATCAAATCGACGGCATTACGAATGTACTTGTCGAAGTATAAAGTTCTTACGACAAATGGTGAAGAGTACCGTAAAGCAACCAATGGAAAAACAGTCGTTGCTGGTGTTACTAACACACAAGTCCTGTTGTTTGAAGATGACATCAAACGTGCTGGATTGACGGATAAGGAATTGACATTTATTTTATGGCATGAATTGGCACATCGGCTCTTGAACACATCGGATGAAAAAGCATGTGACGACTATGCACTTCGCCAAATGGATGAAGCAACATACAGAAGTGCAGTTGCTAAGACAAATCGTCTTGTGGCAGCACTACGAAAAGAGCATGGCATAACACCATCTGAAGAAGGCAAAAAGAAGTACGCCCATCGCAATCTGATAAAGGAGGATTATGAAATGGAATTTGATCGTTTAACAAAATTACGTGCAATCATGGAGGCTGAAGACTCAACCACCAATGATGAAGAAGAGAAGGATACAAACAATGAAGAAGAAACCACACCAAAGAAGAAAGCTCCGTCACGTTTTAAGAAAGATGACGATGATGTTGACACCGACACGTCAACAGAGGATGAAGATGGAGAAGAAGATGGATCAGATACTGATGAAGACGACGATACTGATTCTGATGATTTATCTGATTTCGGCAATCATGGCGGTGACGAGTTACCTAATAACGAATATGATCCCCATGAAGTAGAGACACTGAATAATCTCATGGCTTCTGAAGCAGATGCCATGAATGAATACTTGGATGCTGCTCGTTCATCAAAGGTGGATGTACTTCAACGTCTGTATGCAGATATTGCAAATGAAGAACGTTTCCATATGGAACAGCTTCTGTTTGCAAAGTCTGAACTGACGGGTGAGAAGTATGTTCCTCGTGACAAGGATGTTCGTAAAGAATATGAAGAACTTCTTGAACTGGGAATGGATGAAGATTCTGCAATGGCTACAGCAGTTGATAAAGTTGGAATCAAGGTACAATCCGAAGCCAAGATTACTGACAAAGATGCAGAGGATTTGGATGAAGATATGAAGAAGCTTGAATCAGATGTTGATGTTCTGGAAGAGTATGCAGTTCAAATGGAATTGCTTCGTAACATTTGTGAATATGCATACATGACAAATGATACGGAACTCATCAATGAGATGCAATATACTTCATCCGGAGATTCTTCTTTCATCATGGAAGAAGTTGCATCAAATGTCACAATGGATAAGAAGTATTCACGTCCAATCAACCCGATTATTCTGGCATTGAAGCTGTTTAAATCATTCTTGGTTTTCGTTCATAATTTAGCAAAGAACTCTCAGAATTTGACGACACAGATTCGTTTCCGTTTGGCTAAGACACAAGAACTGATTAAGAAGCATGGACTGGGTGCATTATTTGGAGAGGGTGTATACATGTATCTTTGGAGTGATACAAAGAACGCGGTTACATTCGATGATATGGCTTTCTACAATAATTCACTTTGGACATTGTCTCAGATGTGTGTTACCAATTCCAAAACAACCAATCAAGATATGTTGAATGCAGCAAAGAACCAACCACCATTCAAGATTCATGATGCAGCATTTAATAAGAAATTTAATGGTCCAAGACCAATCGTTCAAATGTTCCAAACTGCTGTATTCACTAAGACAAAGGTTGTTGTGAATGACAACACACGTGACTATATTGAGAAAACATTCTTTGGTAATGTACCAGAAGGATCGGATCCAATCAAAATTGATTCAAGTCAACAGCTTGATTTGGTTGCATATGCAAGTGGAATGAATGCATGTGTTGTATTCTCGTATATGGTTGCAAGAATTGATCAATATGCACAATATACCCAAAAGATTCTGGACGGGTTTAAGAAGATGGAAGGTGAACCAAACGGTATCTTCCATACAAACCAGAAGCTGTATCTGGAACTTACAAAGTATATGGAACAAGCAGTAAAGTTCTACACCAAGATGATTAAGATGGTTACTCATGATCTGAACGTATGCGCAAATCTTGCATCTGGTAAGGTTCCGAATACAGAAGACAAAAACAAACCACAGGATCAACAGCAACAGCAACAGAGTTCCAAATAAAATATAATTTTATATAAATATATCATTTAAGTGAACATGTGTATGATGTTCAGAAAGGAATGATGTATTATGATTTTATATAACCAAAATCACAACATCGATGAATCTGTTGAGATGACTGAACAGATCTTTGGTGAGCCCGCAACACCAGCACACTTCTATGAGAAACAAAATGATTTCAATTTGATTCTTGAAGATATGATGTCTGGTGCAATTCCAACCAATACGAAACAACCATTCAATGTTGTTTGGAAAGCAGATATTGAAGCTTTGAATAGACAGAATGGTATTCCGTTTGATAAGCCATATCGGACTTTATCAGATCCGAATGGTATGTTATGATAAAATAAATGATGGGGAATATTAATATTCCCCATCGCATAACATATGTATTAAATTCGCACAATCATGTTCGAAACATTGTCCGGTTTTGAATATGAGTGCATTACTAAACACAAGCTTCCTTGCAATACCTCGACTTGTGTTAACACAACACGGATGTTCACACTTCCCCGCGCTCATCCGTGTTAAATGCTATGGTGGTGGAATTGGTATACACAGAGCACTCAAAATGCTCCGACTTAATTGTCATAAGGGTTCAAGTCCCTTCCGTAGCATCCTATCGGGACATGGTGAAGTTTGGTATCACGCTACATTTGGGATGTAGATGCCGGGAGTTCGAATCTCCCTGTTCCGACCATTATTCTGAAGCAGTTTATATCAGATACTTCGAATCACCATTTTGAAATGAATTTATATGTTTCATTCACACACAAAAATCGTCGAACAAGATTCCAGTTCGGCGTCAATCGAAAGATTGCCTTTTCTGGTATAGAACATTCTCAGAATTATAAATAACTCAACTATGTATTCCCCGGCGTCGTGCCGGGGAATGTTGGGTTTATTTTTGTCATTTTTAAAAACCTATATCAAACACCTTTAAGGAGGAAAAAGAAATGAAACTGTTTGTTGGAGACACCGTTCTTTGTTCTGAAGTGAGAGAATGGCAGGTTTATAAAACATATGGGTACATCTATTACATCATGTTCATTTATGATAAAAAAGATGATGATGGTAAATATATCGATGAAATAATCAACGGTCCTTTTACTGTTCATCATGTTGACGAGGAGAATTGTTCCGTAACATTTGCACGAGTTGACCCAGATAATGAAGATCTTCCAGATGGATTTACGGTTACGATCGATAAGAAGATTCTTGGTAAAGTAATGAATGTGTTTATTTGCATGAATAACACAAATATCCATCTGTTTCCACATACTGCTTCTATCAATCCAGAAGTACTTAAGATGTGGGAAAATCGTAATGATTCCGAGATGTATCTCAAATATCATGATCCAAAGAGCGATAAGAATATGCTGGTACATGTAACGGACATGTCCACATGCTGTATGATTGTTGATTATGTTAGTGGGTTTGAATATCACAAAGATCGTTTGCCTCGATGGGAAGAGCATTTTGATCTTGATGTTGAAGTGATAATGTGGTGATGTATTATGAAGGTAAAACAGAAAATTGAGAAATCTGGTAAGTATAAAGAACCGAATCCAAAAGATTTGTTAATTCCAGAGTGTCTTGTATGTCCGGAATGTGGTATGTTAATATATCCGCGTAATGAAGATAAAAGAAAAACATACTATTTCCCAAATATGTCAAATGAACATCGTTACTATACAAAACATTATGCAAGAGCCGCATTCACGTGTTCTGAATGTGGCTGTCAATTCAGTAGAGAAGCTGATACTTATACTGAATTTAATTGGGATAAAATAAAACTTGATACAGCAAAAGCATTAATGGTTTTATCGATCATCACACTCATTTTATGTGCAATACACGTAATAACTAATGATATTCGTTTTGATGTCATACAATTAGTAATCATAATATCGGCATATTCGATATTCGTTGGTTCAGTTATATACTATTGGAGAAATTCATAAATGTATTAAACCCGGGCTTCGACCCGGGTTATATTATTTTTTATATTTATATAATTTAAATGATAAATGAGAAACAAACTCTTTATCAATATTATTTTCAGGAGGAATAAGACATGAAGTTTGCAAAGAAAGTTGAGATCAAGGTCACGGTTAAGGACAATCCGTTTCTGAAGGAACAAGTACAGTTGTGAGGTGATTGATATGGACGAACCGATTACATCTTTTCGTGGCAATTATGAATTCTTATCGAATTTTTACGAATGTTATGTTCCAATGACATTCGGTAAAGACAACATTCCATTTGAATTCAGAAATGCTGAAGCGGCATTCCAAGCACACAAGACACACAATTTTGCAGATCTGGTTATATTTTCAAATATGACTGGACGGGAAGCAAAGAAGTTTGGTCGTAAAGTGAAATTACGTGATGATTGGAACGACATTCGTTTGCGAATCATGTTTGAAGTCGTGTTAACGAAATTCGTTGTCAATCAAGATTTGCGTGATAAGTTGATTACAACCGGACAAAGAGAACTGATCGAGGGTAACACATGGCACGATACCTTCTGGGGAGTTTGTGATGGTAAGGGCGAAAATCACCTTGGGAAGATTCTTATGGAAGTCCGGTCAATGTTGATACGTGCACAGTTTCTATATAAAGAGGAGGATCATCGATGAGTAAAGCCAAAGTAAACGTTATGGTCTGCACCCCGTTCGCGGGGTTGACAGATGATGAAATCAATTGCAATATTCGTGTTACTTGTTCTAAGTTGACGGATATTGTATTAGCTCTGTTCGAGGACAATGATGAAGGATATGATGAACTTGAAGTTCACTTCTTCTCAAACAATATCAACTATCAGAGACCTGCAATTCCGTGTGATACTGACACGATGGAAGATTATCGGTTGATGTGTTTGGGAAATGGTGTATCAAACATCATGGCTGAATGTGACGCTGTTGTATTTGCTGGGAAATGGCATGAGTCGCGTGGTTGTATGATGGAGATGATGGCAGCGTTGTTGTATCATAAACCAATCGTGGCTCTGGATGAACAAGACAATCCTATTGATCGTGATCAGATGATGGACATCGTAAAGGATTCCATCAATGATATGCTGGATAATATTTAAAGGAGGAAAAAGAAATGGGAAAGAAACTTGTAAACGTTGTGGAGAAATCGATCTGGATATTTGATACATATGATTTGAAAGTTGGAGATGCGTACATCATGACTATTATTGATGATGATGGGTTGGAAATCTTCGACGATGTTTTGTCAACTGGTGAAAAAGTGTTCATTCTTATTGAGGATTTCAATGAGAACGAGATCAAGGCGGTGTACATCCCCCGTAGGAATGCTTCAAAACAGGTACAGCGATTCCTTATTACACCGGATATGAATGTGACACTGGAAAGGGTAGTTGAATGATGGAAAAGAAGAATAAACTTCCAGAGTATGTGATCGAAGAATCAATCCCGCGTTTCAGTGGGATTGATTCCACGACACTCGCAAATGTTAAAGCTGATAAGTATAATAAGCTCATTAAAACCCATGAACAAGCAATATCCGGTCATTATATTTTAGCCAAAGACTCATGTTATGATAATGACGCTTTGTTTCTGAGCGTTGATAAGAGCAACACACATGCTGTCATAACGCTGTTGTCAAACCAGGCGTTTGATCGTAAAAAGAAGCGTCTTAAAGAAATCAAACGGTTTTGCAATAGCACTGATAATTTACTTTGGGGATATGATTGTCACCAACTGGTGATATATGTTGCACCAGAAGGGTTCTCGGAGTATTTCAAGATTAAAACTCTTGAATCAGAAATTGGTGTTGAGTATAAGAAACGTTACTGTTTTGATGAAAACAAACTTAACATCAATCGTGGATATGTGATTAGAAACAGCGTCATTACATCAATGATTTCATACGGTATTCTCAATAGTATTAATCCGAAACAGTTGGAGTTTACAGTTATCGATCAGAATGGCTCTCTCAGTAAGTATGAACTCTTAATCGAATATGTTGTAAATGGAACTATTGAAATTGAACCCGTTGATCTATAAAGTGTGGAGGAATAATCATGAAAAAGAAGCAGAATAACATACCCGAGTATGTGATCGAGGAATTGATCCCGCGTTTTCGCGGGATCGATACTCCGACAATCGCATATGTTGAATGTAAATTTTTGAACATGGACGGCAATTTTATTATGTCCAAAACATCAAAACCGGAGTATGATATATTACAGCTCAATACTGATGATACAATGATGGGAACATATGCCATTATGTTATGCCAGGATAAAGCATACCGTGAAGTCAAGGAATCAATTGAACGTCATAAAGATGATCAATATGATGAAATCGATGGTATGTTAACAACATATCGTCATTCAATTACAGGTGGTACAACATATGTCACATCGGTTGGATTTGTACAACATTTCAAAATCCATCCTCTTCGGAAAGGTTTTGGAATTGATATTAAGAAGAATTACAAATTCGATATATCGAAGCTTAAAAGGAATGATGTATTCAAAATCACGATCAAATACGGGCGCAAAAAATTTGATGAAAGATACGGCATTCTCTTGAGTGTTAATGACACGACGCTGAAACTGAAACTTTCGATGGGTTTTGACCCAGATGACGATTATGCACCAATGGCGTATGAAATCAAGATTGATGACATTGTCAACGGCAAGGTGACACTTGAGAAAGTCGATCTCAATCAAATTGCTATAAATATTTGATTTGGTGTAACAACGTCTTACATCAAATTATAGGTGATGAATATAAATTCTTAGGAGGAATCAGTATGAGTAAACTTTCTAAAGCAGCAAAGGAAATGTCCGCCCAGGACAAGACACGCAAGGAGCTTCATTTAGATGAAGCACATAAGAATCACATGGGTGGTGATTCTTACGAACTCAATCCGCTTGAGACACTTAAGCTGATTGCATGCTCTTCCATCTTTGGTGAAGCAAAGTATTATAAGGAGTATGAAAAGGATTACAAGCCACATAATCCAGAAACCGGCGGTAGAAGTTTTTCGACTTGGTATACGGAAACACGTATGGACTTCAACACAATCGCTGTTGATCTGTCTATCAAGCCAGTTGTTTCTTGTGACGTTCTGAGAACCAAATCCACATCTGAAGTATTCGAGGAAGCAATTGATGCTGCACTTGATTACGACTTCCGTGGAACAATCAGGTTTGCAATGGATCTTCGTACTGAATACTTCATGCGTTTGAATCCACAAATCATTATGGTACGTGCCGCAATTCATCCGAAGCGTAAGGAATTCACTGAAAAGAATCCCGGTATGTTCGCTGCAGCACAGATGGTTGTTATGAAGCGTGCGGATGAACCCGCAGCACAGCTTGCATATTATTTGTATCTCAACAAGGGCAAGAAGAATCAGCTTCCTTCCATCCTTAAGAGATCTATCGCACTTAAGCTTGGTAAACTGAGCAAGTATCAGGTTAACAAGTATAAGAATGCAGAGATTGGCATGATCAATGCTGTACGTCTGACTCATGCATCATCTCCCGTTCTTGATGAACTGATGCAGACTGGATCTGTCAAAGTCGATGAGGAAGACAAGACATGGGAACAGCTTCGTTCCGGTGGTATGTCTTGGCAGGAGATTGTTGATAAGGGCGTAATGCCCCATATGGCAATGCTCCGTAATATCAGAAACGTATTCAAGGAAGTTGAGGATCTTGACTTCTGCAAGAAGTACATGACCAAGTTAAAGGATGGAGTCCTCAAGGGCAAACAGTTCCCGTTCAGATACAAGTCTGCATACGATGTTGTGAAAGAGGACTATAGAATCAATCATCGTGCATATATCATGGATACACTGGAAGAGTGTATCGATATCTCAATCGACAATCTTCCGAAGCTGAAAGGTACAACTGTATGCTTGTCGGATAACTCTGGTTCTGCATGGGGTGCTGTAACATCCGAATATGGTAGTACCACAATTGCTGAGATCGACAACCTGTCATCTGTAATCGCTGCCAAATGCTCCGATGAAGGATCTGTTATCAAGTTTGGTGATAGATACAAAGAGTATCCAATCTCTAAGAGAAATGGTGCACTTAGTATTGCAGAAACTGTCAATGAAACAGGTGGTCATGATGTTGGACTGCAAACAGAAGGCGGTGTTTGGAAATGGTTCGCTCATGTCCTTGATAATGAGATCAAGGTCGACAACATTTTCATCTTCTCTGACATGCAGGCTGGAACCGGTGGTTTGTATGGTACTGACGAAGACATGAGAGATTATATCCGTGGCGGATATGGTTGCAGAATCCGCAGCAGATATGGAGAACAGTTTGGATTCATCAATGTATTCAAACTCATTCTTGCATACAGAAAGCATGTTAACCCCAAGGTTAATGTGTTCACTGTACAGACTGCTGGATACGGTGATGCGGTCGTTCCGATGATGACTTACAGATGTGCCATTCTTACTGGTTGGACTGGTAAGGAAGTTCAGTTCGCCGCTGAATACATTAAGCAGTGGGATGAGATCGAAGCTAAGCGTGAGTCTCAGAAGAAGAAGATTGATGATGCATCCATTCTCAATCAAATTACTAAGGAAGATGTAATTGAAGCAACTGAAGCTTATGAGCATAATCAGAAAGTTATGACTGATATTGCAAAGACGATCTTTTCTGATAAGCAATATCCTGATGCAGATGATAAAGAGCTTCTTAAACAATTCGACGAGCAGATTAATGGTAAACCGAAGCTTGTTGATGAATCCAAGCAAGAAGCATTCGATAAGTTGACAAAGGACATGTCACCAATCGGTATTATCGCTTTGAAGTCACTGTTGAATGCGTATGCAAAGATGGATGATGACGAGCGTAAGAAGTTCTTTGAAGATATCAGCGAGTAAATAACATGTATAAGTTACCCGGGCGGAAAGCCCGGGTAATGTTATTTTTTATATTTATATAATTTAAATGAGATCCAATCAGAATACTGATGAAATTGACGGATTGGAAATATCCGTATAAAGGAGGTGATAATCCATGGGTGAAATTATCACCGGAGAGGAAATCTTTCTCGGTTAATTTTTGATTAAAACTCATCCATATATAAACCAACGTATCACAGTGTTCTGATTGGATTAATCATTAGTCATATAAGGAGGAAAAAGATATGAAGTATCGAGTTCGAAAGAAAAGAATGAATCGAAAGTCTCGTCATGTGTTAAAATTTATTCGCATGAGACTCAACGATCCATGGACCATGGCGAATGAGCTGAAGTATTATATTCGATTTGCAAACTTTCCCACAAAGACGAACGATACGTTGTGGACTGCATATTTGCGATTAAAGCGGATTCACCCCCGCCAAATCGATATTACCAAAATATGAGTAAACATTTTAAGGAGGAAAAAGAAATGAAAAAGGTTGAAAGACTCGAAGTATTGAAGGAACTTGTTGGTATGTTAACCGGTGAAGAGTTTCATGAAGATGGTTCTTTGAAACTCATCAACAATCCCGTCATCAAGCGTATCCAGTCAAATGCACGAATCGTGTATATGACGGATACTGGTAGAGTATCCAGTTTCTACAAACTCGGCATGGTCGATCATTTTCCGATCATTGGATTTGAAGTGATTGAACATGACGAGTTCCATCGTGTTCTATATGCTGTACTTCATGTGAATGTCAACGGCAAAGATTGTCAGATCCCGATTGTTGATATGTGAGAGGAGAAATGACATATGAATTGGAGAATGAAGAAGAAGCGTAGAATAAGATTTTCTATGTTAATGCTTCATAAATTCCATCCACGTCGACGCTTGGTGGTTCCGATTACAACGAATGATACGCGTTGGACGTCGTGTTTGCGATTAAAGCGAGTTCATCATCGTCAACTTGAACGTCAATTTGATCGTAATGTGACAATTGAAAAAAGATATGGAAATAAAGGAATATTACTGGTGATAAGAGGGGATGAAAAATGAATCATCGTATCAAGAAAAAGAGATCATGTTTGCATGGTAACATGTATCGATTTAAGAATTATCATGCAAGAAGAGTGGTCGTTCGTTATGAACGACCCTTCGTCAAACAAGTTGTACTCGCACAATCAGCATGGCTGTTCCAGTTTCCAACAAAGTGGATTCTACACAAATATCCATTTGGAGAAGGGTATATCCATGTGTATGCTGACTGTCTGAAAAAGCGTATGCCGATTGCGGAAGCAATCGGTAGATACCATGAAAAAATGAGAAAGGGTGATAACAATGTATGATGTATTGACAAAACATAGATACTACATTGTCAAGTATCGGAAGGGTCTGATTATGTACACTGATCCTGTTAAGATTGAACTCTCATTGATTGATCTTTCAAAGCTTGACGATGAAGTATATAAAACGGAAGTTGAAAAAGTATACAATCTGAGTGATTTCGAGAAAGAACTTCTCAAGAAGCTCAAACCTCTTGAGACTCAGACCGGTGGTGGAGCTGTGTGGTCCAAAGGTATTATGTTGATCAATCCCGATGAGCAGAACATCATTGACGAGCTCAAGAAGTATTCGTTCCACGAGATGATCGCAATCGATACAAATTGTTGGCATGCTAAATTTCTTAAGATTGTTGATGATTCGAATAATGAAATTAAATCATTAACATTAAAAGAGATCTCTGTTCTGTTCGGATAAAAGGAGTAGATATTATGAAAAAGGAAATTGTTTCAAAAAATAAAAATAAAGTGTTTCATGAATCTAAAACTGGATTAAGAACATTTTGTTTATTCGAATTGCTAACTTCACATTGTGAAGATCATGATACGACACTTACAAAATTACTGGAATATTACTCAGATGATGTATATCTGGATGATGAGATTCTTAAAGTTACAATTCCAAAAGTTGTTAGACCATGGGATGATGTAATTAAACGGCAATTGAATGATCTGTTTAAACACAGAGATGAAGCCGTGTATAAAGCACTTATAATAGAGCTTGAATCAAAAGATAATATTAATAGATGCAGACGGCTCGATCTTCAATTTGTTGGCGTCTATGATCTTGGTGATAAGATAGAAGTGTTATTCAAACCTCAATCAATCATTTTCAATGATGCTGTTTTGTTGTGCTGTTATCGGTACATACGATTGTACAATAAATATTATGGTGAGTAGGAAGGAGTAGATATCATGCATAAAGAATATATCGATAAGGAGGAATAAAGAAATGAATAAGCGAATCAAAAAGAAGAAACAGAAGTTAGCAGCAATGCACGCTTCTAAATGGAAGGATATAAAGCTCGTTAAAAAGCGGGCTCACGCGACCCGTATTGAAGTTCAGCATGGTTCATGGGGGATGTTCCCCGATAAAGATAACTATGCAAGGTATCTTCGGAAAAAGCGTTGTTGTGATAAAAACGAAGCCAAAATCGAACAACACTTCTTATTTGGAGAGATCTTGTTGATTGCAGCAGCAAACGAACGCAAAAAGGTGAAGAAGAAGTTGTTTGCGAAAGAAGGTAATTATAATGGCTAAAGAAAAGCATCAACAGCTATCAAGATTTTTATGCTACATCCTGAGACACAAACCTGGTGATCTCCATCTGGTGATGGATCACGAGGGCTTTGTCAATGTTCAGCAACTCATCAAGAATGTCAACGAGTATACATCGTATGAAATCAATGAAGACATTCTTCGGGAGATTGTTGATACAGATAGCAAAGGTCGGTATGAATATACAGGTGATGAAATCAGATGTGTTCAGGGGCATTCAATTCCATGGGTCGATCCGAAACCCACAATCAAAGAACCACCGACGTATCTGTTTCATGGAACGACGATGGAAGCTTTTGAACTCATCAAGAACGATGGTGAAATCAAGAAGATGAAACGCCATGCAGTTCATATGCAAGCTGATGTTTTAAAAGCAGCACAATCGGCAGAAAGATGGTCTTCATCTGAACCGGTTGTTCTCGTCATTAATGCACATGCAATGCATAATGACGGATATGAATTTGGTGTAACAAGAAATAATGTTTGGTTGACAGATCATGTACCAACAAAATACATTTGCTGGTACATCGTCAATGAAAAATCGGAGGAGGTGCGGTTGTGATTGATGATCTGGAGCTTAGAAGAGGTCCCGAATGGAATCATCGAGAGCAGGTTACTGAGGATACCTCAAGACTTGATGTGATAAGAAAAGCCGTTCATTATTGGTATGAGCAACTGTTCGCACATGTCAACGGATGGGATATGAAAATCTATCAGAGTGATGCCGGTGAAGACGTTTTCACCGGCGTGTATGCTTATAGGCTCAATGTTCATCTCAGAGGCATTATGACAGATGAGACATACACGGTCATCGATGATGATACCGACGAAGAGATCTGTTTCGGCATCGATAGCATTGACCATCTGAGATATGCTCGATTAGCCGCCATTCCCAAACTTGGTGAAAAGACAAGACACGTTCCAGATTTTGAATCAGAGATGATTGATGATCTTTATACGGAATTCGCTGATGGCATCACAGAGCCGGATTACGACGTGTATGAAAAATATTGGAAACTTCTTCCTGACGGAACGTATGAATTTATTGGAGGAGATTAAAAATGCTGAGAGTTGAGTTTTCAAAGAACAACCTGACACAGTTTCAATCTAACTTGAGCCAGATTCTCAATTTGATGAATCCTGCATCGGTTAAGATTGGAACTCATCTTGATACCTATGCGGCAAAAGTGACCCTCGAACACAAGGGTCGCTATGATGAAACTTCCATGAAAATACTTAGCAAAGGTGCTCGTCTCGGAGAGGCATTTTGTCCAACATGTGATGTGTTCGCATATGATCTTGATGAGAATGGTGATCCCGACAACTGTTATATGTTCAAGAAGCCAACTGCATATGACTGCAGTGCATATCCCGATCGAATCACTGTTGAGATTGAATTTGGTGAACTTTATTCTGGACCAAATATCGATGAAAAATGTAAAGAGGCTGAAAAACTGAGATACTGGTCAACGGTAATGCGTAAACTCATGAAAGAGGACCTTGATAAGAAATTTAATGATAAGGGGGATGATAATGTGTCAGCTGAATTAAATCGTATATCAAAACATGAATATTATTTGAAGATCGCCGAAGCTGTATCTCTGAGAGGAACCTGCTTGAGACGTAAATTCGGTGCGATTATCGTTAAAGATGATCGTATCGTATCAACCGGATATGTTGGTGCTCCCCGTGGAAGAATCAACTGTTGTGATCGTGGGAAGTGTTATCGTATGGAGCATAATGTTCCCAGTGGTCAACGCTATGAACTTTGTAGAAGTACACATGCCGAGATGAATGCAGTCATTCAAGCGTCACCGGAAGAAATGAAATTTGCAACACTGTATCTTGTAGGAATCGAAAATGACGGTTCTTACACAAATGCAGACTGCTGTTCGATGTGTAAGCGGGTAATCATTAATTCTGGTATTAACACTGTGATTGCACGTCAAGCTGATGGAAGCTTCAAAAAGATTCATGTAAATGAATGGATCAATGATGATGATTCATTAGATATCGACCATAAGGGATATTAATTATGTTTGACCCTAAATTCATTAGATATACGCCAAGGTTTCTTGGTGTGTTGAATTCAATTGACCAATTGCCAAAAGAAGCATCTAATGGAGACATGTACATTGTAGAGGAACAAACCAAAGTCAATGTAGATGGGGAGATGATCGATGCTACGTTAAGTACCGCATACGTCCGTTCATCGGACGTATGGATGGTATCTCAAACAGAAACAATTTATGAGGAGGAAAAGAAATGAAAACGATTGATTTGTTTGTAACGAAAGATGAGAAACTTGTGATGAAAATTCCGAAAGAATTTTCAAAATACACCGGGTTGGCAAAACTGAGAACGCCTTATATGACGCTCACTTCTTATAATGAGAATGGGGAATATAGCGGGTTTGATATTGCGCTTGTGGATATCAATCTTGAAGAAGGTTATGCTAAGTTCATGGCTGGTACCAGCATTGCCAATCCACAAACTTTTACAATCAAATCTGCAGATGATCCAATCGTTATATTTGATGAGCATGACCCCGGTGTTGAGTATCATATCTTTGAAAAGACAGTTCAGTATGAGATCAATCAAGAGATCAAGGAAGGTTCATTATACAAGTTCCAGAATGCGTTTACAAATGAATGGTTCTTGGCAGTTGTTCAGAGTGTAGGATCATATCTTATTACTTTGAATAAACTTGACATAATAAGAAACAAAGATTACAATCCATCACTATATAGCTTGTGTCAAAATGAAGACATTTTCGGTATATGTGTATCTGATATGGTTTGTATTGAAAAATTTAAGAATTATGTCGTTACAGAACTCTTCGATCTAACTACGGCATTCGATGATAATGACGAAGATGATATTGAGGAGGAAAAATAAAATGAAAAAGAAAGGTTTCACATTGATTGAACTGGTTGTTGTATTGGTAATCATCGGTGTGTTAGCACTGATCGTTGTAGCAGCGGTAATGGGATATAGTGAGTACCGTTATTCAGTAACGGATCAGAACGGCACAATATACTATACTGACAGTGTTGAGTATGATGGTAACAGAGTCATATTCGTTGACCAACATGGTCATTCTCACACACTGACATCTTACTCAATTGAAGAGATCGGATAAGGAGGACCATCATTATGAAATTTGATGTAAAGAAAGCCGAGGATTTGTTATATGAAGGGAAATGGCATATACAAGATCATGACACCAAATTCCAATTCTATGGTATTCTCAAATCCATTCATCCGGATGAATTGACATTCCATATCATGGATCGAACATTTGGCATTAGTCGCGGAACATACACATTTCCAGCCGGTTCACATTTTAATTTACACAAGCTGAGATTGGATAAAGATAAAAAAGAATGGATATTTTCATCGGGACCTAACCATATCATTGATTGGAAGGATATCACAGAAATGGATGATGTTGATGATACTATTAAGGAGGAACAGAACATGTCAGAAGATATCAAGGAAGAAAAGAATGTAACCGAATGGTTGCCGTGTGTTGTATCAGAAGATAAATGGACGATAAACGAACACATCAAGAGAGGTGATCATATTTGTCGAATTTTCAATGATAAGATTGATATCAAAGCAAATATGATAATCAAAACTGCCGGATATTATGTGATCTCCGTGCATTTGATTGATCAAGGTATTGACATCTTAAACATTGAGATTGATGAAAAATTGAGAGTATGTGCGACTCATTCTCCAGATGATTCTGGAATACCAGTCAGCATCAATAGCAATAAATTTAATCCGGAATTACGTGTCGGGAAGTTGTATCATTTTACCAATTCCAATAAGAATATTCAATACATGATACATGTAAAATCTATAACTGATAATGCTATGGAGGTCCATGTCATCAGTTCGGTTAAAGAATCCAACGGTACAAGTTCACTCACAGTAATCGGTAGATCATTTGACATTGCAGAACTTCTCGAATATAAATTCAAGGAAGTTAATAATGGAGGTGATCAATAATGAAAAGAGATTACACAATTGAAAATCTGGATCAGCAGCCAACATCTGATATTTGTATCGGTGAGATATTCTTCAATAAAGATGACGGCAAATTATATACATGGCTTGAAACGTGGGACGAATTTGGGGTGAACCCAGCTGGTGGAACATACAACGCAGTATCACGTCGACTTCATGCACACAATATGACGCATATTCGTAAACGTGAAGCATTACAGTTTTTGGGTGAAGCTAATAGTAACGACCGGCTTAGTATGACATGGTCAGTTGAAAGATTCACAGAAATAAAGTGTTTCTTAAGACACATGATCAATGAATTCAACAGACGTCAAAATTGTGGCATTGAATTGAACGATATCACATGGAGTGACAATGCTACAACAATTAAGATCGGATCGGTCAATATCGAAATGGCTGTCACTTTCATGGACAACAATAATGAATCCCATTACAGCACACTTAATTTTGAACTGTTGATTTCTGGATACATGCAAATTGAATGTGTTGAAAATGACGTGTTGTTATTCCGAATTGCAGCAGACCCAATGTGTCGAATGTTTGATATCAAAGACAATCGTATTGATACTGTATATGAAACAAATAATGTTGAATCGGGTTTCAGTGGACATAAGTTCTACAATATGCTGTATGATATGATTCAAGATTGGTTCGAATAATTTATATTATTCTGACAAGGACTAATGTGTATATGTGGAATGATGCGGCGAAACAGTTACATCGATTAATTTGTATTTAATTGCCATAAGCGGTTCATTTCTAAATGATCAAATGCTGTGGATAAAAACTGTTTCGAATAATTCTCATTCCACATTACACATATAAATACATTTCCGATGCAGTGATATCAGTTACTTCGTCAATCTGTTAAATTGAAATGAGTACTAAACTGATATAGATATTCTCGGAAATATAACATATAAATACATTTAGCTGAAGCAGTCATTAACAGTTACTTCATACATATTTATGATTTTTAAGTTCGAATCTTAAGTTTGTAGCGTTTGTTTGCAATCTAAGTGGCTAAAGGAATGCCACATAACTGTTATGAATATCCTCAGCTAAATTTATGGGGACGATAGCTCAGTTGGTAGAGCACGTAAATGTCACTGTTACAAAAATCCTCACCGGATAGGTGATGCAGAAGTTAACAGTTACTTCGCATATGGAGCGCGTTGTCGTTAGTTCAAATCTAACTCGTCCCCCTCATTTAATATTGATATACCGATGCAGTGATGCCTGGATACTTCGTGGTGAATAGGTTAACACATAAGAATGAAAATCTTACATATCGGGTTCAAGTCCCGACGGGACATCTAATAGATGTTTATGTCTCCAAGCTCGATATTCTCGGTATATTAATATAATGCGACTGTAGTTCAATTGGTCAGAACATCTGCCTTCCAAGCAGGGGGTTGCGAATTCGAGTTTCGTCAGTCGCTCCACATGCATGATGCAGTTATATCAGTTACTTCGATAACCTGTCACGTTATAATGAGTATTCTGCAAAGAATAATGTGTACTGGTATAAACATTCTCATGCATATTATTCGGGTCATTAGTCCAGTTGGTTAGAACGCAGCACTGTTAATGCTGATGTCATAGGTTCAAGTCCTATATGGCCCGCTTATGGCTGGTTAGTAGAGTTGGTTAATACACCGGGTTTTCATCCCAGAGATCAGGAGTTCGATCCTCCTACCAGTCACCACGGGGTTATTATTTGAATAACCTCGCATTATGAAATGTTTGCAGGGCTTTTATGCCCTGCATTCATTTTCATTTTATTTTTATCATTTTAATGAGGTGATTAATCATGACTGTTAACAAAATCAAATTTCCAGATGGTACAGTAATCGATGTTGATAATGAAAAAACATTGAATGAGATTATGTCAATGCGTAAAGACATTAGAGACTTGAAAGATGCTGTTGGAACATTGAATTACAGAATCAATGATGTTATGCATATGATCGAAGAATTAAAACGTGATGTTTCATATTTACATTAAACGATACAACTAACAAATATAGTGGATGGAATATAGTCGGTCTGATTCTCAAATTTCATACAATGATTCTTCCTTTTGCAACCATCCACTTTAGGTCCGTTTAGCTCAGTTGGTAGAGCATGAAACCTTTAATTTCAGGGCCAAGGGTTCAACTCCCTTAACGGACACCATTGGTGCATTGGTACGTGCACCTCAAACACTGTGTAACGGGTCAATGTCAGTTCACGGACATTGACCCCCTCCTTCTTTACATGGTGAACGTTATTCACTTCTCATAGTTCGGTCGGGGGATTGCTCCCCCGACTCCTCCTTTTTCTATTTTTTATATTTTATTTATTTATATAATTAATATGTAATGAACACAGGTCAGGTATTCATTACAATATCATTTATAATAAATCTTTGGAGGTAATGTTTTATGAAAAAGCTTAATGTCAAGGTCGTATTCGTAACAGGTCTGCTCGGTACAAAGCCGAACAATCAGGAAATCTTCTCGGAGTTTATCGCATCTAATGCACCGGATGCAAAGACCCGTCAGCAGGAGATTGAAGACTCGTCCGTATCCGAGGTTGTTGACAAGTCGACAACTGTATTCGCCCGCACCAAGGATGGTAGACCCGTATTTATGGACTATCACTGGAAGGGTTACTTCAAGGAGAAGTGCTCGTTCCTGAAGAAGAATGATACCGTTGATGATGGTTCCAAGCCGAAGTCCGCATCCATCAAGGCTTTCAAGAAAGAGATTGATGGAAACATCTTCGTGTATCCCCGCAAGATCGTAATCCATACTGATGATGAGCTCACGATCAACCAGAGACCTCTCCGCACACAGACTATGCAGGGTGAACGTGTTGCGCTCAATTCGTCTGAGGAGATTCATGCACGTTCGTGGTGTGAGTTCACCGTAGAGTGCGAAATCGAGAAGCATGTTGAGTCCGTTCGTGAGTGGCTGAATTATGGTGTTAAGCACGGCACTGGTCAGTGGAGAAACTCTGGTGCAGGTAGATTCCTGTGGATGGAACTCGATGATGAAGGAAACCAGATCGGTGGAAACTACACGGAAGAGAAACTCGAAGAGCTGATTGCTGAAGACGAGCTGTAATATGTGTGATAATATGGTGGGAGTTACTCCCACCATATTTATATATCGCATTGGTATAGCTTAGTTAGATAGCGTGATATTCAGTAACGGTCCAGCCCCGCGAAGTAGGGCAGTGTAACGGTTAGGCGTGGTCCAATGTAGTGAAGTAATGTAAAGGTATAGTGTGGACCAGCGTAGAAATGTGTTGGTACGGTGTAGTCCAACAAAGTAAGGTTGTGTGCCGGTATGGTGGAACAAAGTAGGATCATGTAATGTGCTGGTACGACGACGTGGAGTAGATTCAAGTTTCGCACTGTAATGGCATGGTGAAGCAAGGTGAAGCACCGTAATGTTATGGCACGGTATGTTGAGGTCAAGTAAAGTAATGGTATGGTGGAGCCGTGTAATCTTCTGTAAAGGTATAGTCAGGTGATGTAACGTCTGGTAACGGTAATGTCAAGTGAAGTAATGCAGAAGTAATGTAATGGTTTTGTATGGTGTTGTGGACCAGAGTGAGACGATGCTTTGTATCGGTACTGTCTTGTACTTTGCGGCTTGGTATGGCATAGGTACAGTATTCCGTTGTTCGATAATATACAGCATGGGTACTGCGCAGTTCAATACGGTTCCGTGTGGCGAATCTTATAATAATAAAGAAGGAGAGTGTTAAATATGCATAAGGTTGATGGAGCAGAACTTCTCGGAATTCTCATTCGTAAGCTTACGGAGAATTGGGAGAAGTTGTGTGATGAATATTTGGACGAGGGTGAAGATCGTCCATCTTTCGGAGTTCTCCCAACGACCAATTACATCAAATGGTCAAAGGAAAACATCATCAGCAGTGTTAAGCTGATCAGCGTTGAAGACGAAATATCTGTTGAGGGTGTTAATGGCGCACTTAATGTGGTATGTAATCAGATTGATGGTATGATATTAAACGGATATCCGATCCTTGATGATCTGGTTGTCGGATATGATGATGACGATGTTGCAGTATACCATAAGTCATATACCATTCTTGCGGAGAATCTTGCAACGATGATGGTAGACGTGCGTGTTCCGGAATTGCTACTGGACTATCTGTATCTCTATCAGAAAATCTGCATTGGCAGATACCTGTATGAGATCAGAAACGTCATCACTGATGATGTTGTGACTGGTGCTGATATACTTGGCAAACTGAATAGCTTTGCTATTAGTACACTGGGAGAAAATGCGAAAGTTAATAAGCTTGATCCATTAAGTAAGTTCGAAGTTGTGACATATGAACGAGAAGCAATCAAGTATGTTGGTATTGATCTGGATCATATCCGGTATGTATTCAAGACATACAATCAAACCATTGAAAGATCGCGGACTTTCTATGTCCCCGATGACATTTACAATTCGTAATGGTATTGTACAGCGCCGTACAGTGCAATACAGTCCGGTGATGGTAGGGTGGAGTAAAGTCTCACGGCGTAAAGTCCAGTCATGGCAAAGCAAAGTGTTACAATGTACAGGCGAAACGAGGTATCATATTGCAACGTAATGTGAAGGTTAGGCGAATCTGGGTACAGTATCGCGTTGTAATGGTAAAGTAAAGTGCACTTTCGTAGCGTCCTGTAATGGTTAAGTTTAGCATTGTGATGTTTAACTGAAGTTCAGCATAGTGATGTGTCGGCGAAGTAAAGCGTCGTAATATCACGTAAGGTGACGTCATGGTATGGCAAAGCTGCGTAGTATATTGTCTCGTGATGTAATGGTAAAGCAAAGTACTGCGGAGTAAAATCTGGTGACGTAAAGGTCATGTTACGTATTGTGTCATCATGTACGGTGCTGGTATGGCAAAGTTACTCAGTGTATTGTAAAGGCAAAGCAGCGCAATCTCCTGTATTGTTAAGGCAAAGTCAGGTCATGTAATATCCCGTAATGTAAGGGTGAAGCATCGTGCCGAATCGCATTGTCTCGTACCGTGTAGGTTATGTTAGGTGAATTAGGGCACAGCATTGTGTTGTATCGGTAAAGCTTAGCTATGTAAGTAAAGTAAGGTATCGGCAACGTAAGGTCATACAGCGCACAATAAATTTGTGTAATGGCAGAGTACAGCTTAGCGTGATCACGCATTGTAATGTTTCGGCAAGGAATTGTTATGTTATGTTCAGGCAGAGTATAGTTGATTGTCGTTATATTTAGCTATGTTCAGGTATTGTGATGCTAAGTGGGCTATAGCACGGTGTTGGTGACGCTAAGTTTGGTATGGTGGTGTAATGGTTATGTGAAGTTCTGTACAGTCACGGTAAAGTGGAGCATCGTAGGGTGATGTGACGGTTATGTTTAGTTACACACTGCAATGTCACGTATTATGTCATCATGTAATGGTAAGGTAGAGTGGAACAATCTTGTGCTGAGTGTAGGTAATGTGGCGCTAAGCAAAGTACTGGTAAAGTTTGGCATGATGATATGACGGTGTAGTATAGTTCATCTCAGTAGCGTAACGGTTATGTTTAATGACGTAGAGTAACGTCTCGGCAAGGTATACCTATGTTTTCTGAAGTAATGTTTTGGTATTGTTATGCACGCTCATGCTAAGCTAAGCAGGGTTTGGTGCAGCGTCGGTATTGTATAGGCTTCTCACGTACAGTTGTGTCGAGTAAAGCAGCGGTGTTGCATAGTATGATCGAGCGCCGTAGTGGTGTTGTATGCCAGGGTTGACATGCGTTATGTCCGGTATTGTTATACCACAACAAAAAGAATTAAACCCCGCCCATATGGGCGGGGCATTCTTTTTTATACTTTCAGCTTCCAACCAACCTTGATGAAGTTTGGAGTAATCTGGGGATACTTGGACTTGTTGTTGTTAACAATCTTCTTGACAGTAGTCTTGTACTTACTTGCAATTGCACCGAGTGTATCACCACGTTTAACCGTGTATGTTCTCTCAGCATTCGCTTGTGCTGTCTTAGCAGCGTTTGCTTTCAGAAGCTTATTGACTGCTTCTTGTACAGCCGCATAGTTATAACCAGCTGCTGCCAAACGAGTCTTTCTGTCAGCACCATTACCCCACTTACCATCCAGAACTTCTTGAGCAATTTCATCAATACTCTTGGTAGGAGTTGTCGGTTTGGTGGGTGTTACAACTACATCATCATCATTAGACTTTCCGATATTGTCATTATAACAATATGACATATCTACATCACCGACAATACCATTGATTCGACCCTTCCAAGAATATTGCCACATATCAAATGGACCGGCATAAGAGGTCTGTTTGCAATTTATCTGTGCTACCCAGACGGTGTACTTATTCTTCATCTCAGTAGTGAGATAATCAGTCAATCCAGACTTCATGGAATACAGTCCAGGTGTGTAACCACCATCCTTGATGGTTTGACAGAAAGCATCAGCCATTGCACTTACATTGTTTCTACCAGTATTCAATTGAGATCTTTCTTCAAAGTCAAAGTATACTGGGAATTGAAGCTTTCTACCGCCCAGAACCTGAAGACATACTTGTGCTTCAAGTTTTGCATCAGCAACTGTCTTGGCATAAGAATACCAATACACGCCAACTGGGATGTTGTTATCTACACAACCTTGGTAGTTGCGATCAAACTTCTTATCCTTCTGAGATGCAAGTTTACCAAAACCTGCACGGAGAATGGCGAAGTTTACTCGATTGGATGCCTTTACTTTAGCCCAATCAATCGTACCATTATGCACGGATACATCAATACCATGTCTCATAGATTATTCACCTCTACCTTTCATATCATTGAAGTATTTGTTTTCGTAACCCCAATCAATGGCTTTCTTTACATCATTTACTTCAACTTCTTCAATCTCTGCAATCTTCTCAACCGCATAGCCGTAATGATATGCTTTACAGATCTCTTTCATAACTTCTTCCGTCATAATGACAACTCCTTTTCTAAATGAAATTTTTTAACCAATTCACGTGTGGATTCACGAGAATTTGGATTACGTCTCCAATGGGTTGGTGTACCTTTACCAACCATATCCAACAATTCTGGTGGTGCTAAATTATATGGTGTGTGGAATGAAATTTGATATGGTTTACCATCGATATGAAAATTAAAATATACGAGAATAGAATCATAACCGTTCTGATCATCTTCTTGTTTAACATACCATCTGAACATTGACTTTTTATTTGTTTTCAACAATCTCAATGCATTCATCAGATACGGTAATTTTGCGGTATATCCATATCGTACTGCACCACGAATAACATTCTTTCGAGCACCAATCTCACCCCTTATGCCCTTGCCAGAATCAGAACCGGCTTGTGCCGCAATGATATATCTGGCAATTCGTTCATCTATCGTCATTTGGATATCACTCTTTCTAATATATTGAAATTTGAAATATATATAATTAATATGAATAATAAACAATCACATGTTTGATTGCTTATTGCTTCGTTAAAGAGATCAGGATTATCTCTGAAGACCCGCGAGTTGCAACACGGGATTCAAACTCCAGATTGACACACGGTGTTGGATGATCGTGTGTACCGATCCAGACTGATCCCCTGGGTAGGGCGTAGTCACGGCTACGCGTGATTGATGGACTGAACATCCAGTCCAAAACGGCGCTTCGGTGCTGAAGGTGGGATTGATCAACTGCCGAAAATCATAATATAAAAGAAGGAGGTGTCCGAGATGAAAGGACATATCAAGCTTTAGCACGTCCCGAGCATGACGTTAAACTGCTCAAACTTAATAAAACAAACGTGAATTATTTTTTTTTGCATTGTATTAATTTCAAAACGATTACGTAACTTTATTTCTTTAAGGAGATGATTTTCAATGTCTGAAATTTCTAAAATAAATATTCCAGATCAATCAAGTCAAACTGGTACAGCAACCTATGATATTAAAGATTCAAATGCTCGAACAAGAATCGTTGACTCTGGTACGAAAAATAAATTAATGATATCCGAAAGTATCTTAATCAACTATCCAAGCGGTAGAACGGTGAATGGAGTTACGTTCACTATCAATTCGGATGACCAAACAATTAGTGTTACTGGACAAATTACTGATAACACACAAGATGCAACTTTTACATTTGGAACGTGTGATACTGTATTGGGTGATTTGTTGTATGAAGGGTTTGAAACTGCTAATTCATTGGCGTACATTGAAACCACCACTGGCAATACAAAGTTGAATGTAAATCCAGTTGAACCGATTTCATCAAGTGATATTGGAACTGGTAAGCAGTTCAGAATCGTAATCGATAAAGGATATGTTGGTGAAATTGATCTTACATTCAAGCCGATGGTTTGTTCATCTGAAGATTTTGAAGTAAGTGACGAATATGTTCCATATGCAAAATCCAATTATGAATTAACAAAGAACTGTGGTGAGAGAGTTTTCGGCAAAACATTCTCAGATAACACAATCGGTGGAAGATATGCTGAGATATTTAATGATTATTCTACCAATAAAGCGTCTGGTACTTGGTCTCATGCCGAAGGATCTGGTACAACAGCGTCTGGTTCGATGTCACATGCTGAAGGAGTTCGTACAAGAGCATCTGGTTACTATTCTCATGCTGAAGGATCGTGGACAACAGCGTCTGGTGACTGGTCTCATGCCGAAGGATATTATACAAGAGCATCTGGTGACGAGTCCCATACCGAAGGATCGCGGACAACAGCGTCTGGTCAATGTTCTCATGCTGAAGGATATTATACAACTGCGTCTGGTCCATGTTCACATGCTGAAGGAAATAGTACAACAGCATCTGGTGACGAGTCCCATGCTGAAGGAAATGGTACAACAGCTGCATCACGATATCAGCATGTCCAAGGAAAATATAATGTTGCAGATTCATCAAGCACATATGCCTTCATAATTGGTAATGGTACCTCATCCAGTGCCCGCCACAACGCTTTTGCTATTGATTGGAATGGCTTGATTTACGTAAACGGCGCAACAACCGGTGTAGATGTAGCTGCCTTAGCAGCTACAATCGGAGATATTAATACAGTATTGGAGAGTGTTTTATAATGGTAGAAATTATGCTGGACCATTCAATTTGATTCTAAACTCGGCCGATAGTTATTATAGATCCTATGGTGCACGTATAACTTACGTTCCACAAACAAAGCGTTCATAATAAATATTGTATACATGGGGGCATTTGCCCCCAATGTATATATTTTTTATTATTTATTCTGAAGATGATGGTAAGTATATCTTTGCTCGAATATTACTAATTTGAAAATTACTCACTTTGGCATAGACACTATAGGTTCTATAACTACGAGATCCACACACAGAAACTATATTGCTATTGATCCCAACATCAAACGCATAATGCTGTTGGATTGCCGTAGTATTGTTATATGGTCCACTCTCGCTAAAAATACTCCTACCAAAAACGCTGCAGGAAAAAGATGCGGATGTCCCATACGAGCCATACAGCTGTATACCATCGGCTGGACAGTATACATCAAATTCTAACGACAATACAGGTTTATTTGTCGAACCAGTTATAGTTGAAAAATAGGATGCCATTTGTGAATTTAGTATATGCTTACCGGTAATACCGAGAAAATCTTGGACGTATGCTGATACATCCAAAGAACTTTTGTAACTATAACTCGGACTACTGTAAGATGCACTGGAATATTTCGTTGCTGAAAAACTGAAAGTGATGGAATTCGGCGTTAATGTACCGGAGCCAACGTTATATGTATTTGAGTATGTTTTACCACCTGAATAATATGAAAATGTTTCATTGATATCAAAACTCGTATCAGTATCACACAAAACAACTGGCCATTCTGTTACCACACTACCACTCGGAATTGTTAATATATCATTTGCAAATTCTTCCAATCCATGTGATTCTTCAACCCCCCCACCCATTTGTATAATGGCATTCTTGATATCTGTCTTTGCGGTAATTAATCTTTGAAGATTATCCGCGATTGTATTATTAGGCATACACATCATCCTTTCGTGTATAGAAATTTTTACATGACCGTTTATATAATATTTTTGACCAAATATACTATTAAATACAAAAATGCACATTTAGTATACATCCGGACGTGGCAGAGTGGTTTAATGCAGATGTCTTGAAAACATCCGTACGTGATGAGCGTACCAGAGGTTCGAAACCTCTCGTCCGGGCCATAGGCTCCAAACACATTTCTTTTTCCCAAAGGGTTTATCAAGTGGGAGGTTCTTCATCTCATTCTCCTTCCACTTGATATACCGACCTTCTTTACATGCATCCGTGGCAGAATTGGCATATGCAATGGACTTAAAATCCATCGCCCTATTGGGATTGAGGGTTCAACTCCCTTCGGATGCACCATAGGAGAGTTCTTCAAAGAGTTCAGCATACTCCTCAGAGGAAACCTCTCTGCAATAATCACTTTCCCTAATGCTTCGTATGGTACTGAACGACTCCACATTGTTCCAGCAAATGTGGCAGTGACCATACCTAATGGATTCGTAACGCGTAATCATAAAGGATTACATTTCGAATGATCCAAGTATGAATCGGCGCTGGTACTGGAATGCCAGACACCAATGTTACTTCGCGACAATTTCTGGACTGAATAAGATCGCAGAGTTGAAAACGCTTGCAGGTAATACAGTCGAAGGGAAGCATCTTCCAGATATACATGTATGGAATAGGCGGTTGATCACGCAACATGTTGTCTGGGTGACCTTAGGTGGGGTGACAAGATGCAAACAAAGTCCTGGGCAGTGGTGATTCGCTGTTGCATTGTGTGACGACATAACCAGATAGAGTCATCGCCCAGGCAAACTATTTATGGTTCGCAAAAGTTCACTCCTTTTGAAAACCTCCTTATATCATATTAACATAAGAACACAGGCTTGTGTTAATAACTGACCTGATCCACAGGAGATTGATCACCGCGATGCATCATTGATCATCTCTGAGGATAATTCACACATAAGCAAACCGCGGAGCTTATGAGCCAATCAACCCGGAACATTGAGGGTCCGAACGTGGAAGGTCATGTGCAATCATCTTGTCAATTGAGGTACCGATTGTACGGATGTAGTGTCGTAGAGGGGTTGGGCACGCGCACACCTCCAATGGAACCGTTCTGTTATATGAATATACGTTTGGTATATCTCGAACAGGACGGGACCTACTGAGGTAAATTGAGATATGGTCCAGTAGCACAAGTGGTAAATGCTCGTATCTCATAAATACAAGACAGAGGGTTCAAACCCCTCCTGGACCACCAAGGTTATTTGGCATTTGTGCATTTAAATATAGATTGTGGTGTAGCCAAGAGGCTTAAGGCAACGGACTTTGACTCCGTCATTCGAGGTTTCGAATACCTCCACCACAACCATCGATCACTGGACATAGTGGTCATCTCTAACTTCCTATGGTATGAATATTTGGTGGGGGCTTATGCCCCCGCCGGTTCATACTGTCGGTTTACGATTTTATAATTTTCTCTTAATCAAAAGGAGGGTTATAAAATGATTGTACATACACGCGGTGCTGAATTTACACAAGAAGAAATTCAAGCATATGTAAAACATTTGAACGAAGAATATCCGAATTGTGAAGTTGTTGAATTAAGTTTACAGGTAGATGAAAACGATCCAACATTTGTAAACATGTCATATGAGTTGAAAAATAAACCAACAACAAATGTCGGATTTGATCGTATTCGTCGAATCACGGGCTATTTAGTTACTATGACAAGAGCCAATGATGCAAAGACCGAAGAAATACATGACAGAGTAAAGCACAACACGTGATAATTTAAATTACAGGCACACAGGTTGGTAAAATTGATATTAGGAGTTGATCCTCATGTATGAAATGATGCCAAATGAATGCCTGGAATTTAGAAAAATCAAATCGCTTGATAATAAATATGAGATAAATGAGAATGGAACAATTCTCAGAAATTGTGATACAAAATTCAATATTAAAATAAATATTGATAGACACCATTCAAAGGCTGGATATTATGCTGGTTTTATATGTTTTCATGGTAAAATTAAACGTTTAATGATGCATAAACTTGTTGCCGAATGTTGGCTTGGTGAAAAACCCGAAGGGATGGAAATCGATCATAAAGATCGTAATAGTTTAAATAATCATTATACAAATCTTAGATATGTGACTCATAGTGAGCAGATGAAAAACCGAGTATTGTCTGATAAAGTGATTGAACAAGCAAAGTTGAACTGTAAACATTGGGTTGATCAAATATCTAAAGAAATCGATATAATAACTCCCGATGGTGAATGGTTAAGCTTTGTATCACATACCGCTTGTTCAAAATATCTCGAGAAAGTATTGAATATTGATTCAGAAAAAATTAGATCGAATATTTTGAAAAAACGTAAGACTGATTATTTTGGATATAGATTCGTGTATAATGATGAAACAACTGATGTATTATTTATAATAACGAATATTAATACGCGAGAGTTGTTTGTAACTGATCAAATTTATATCGCATCTCATTATATTTCTACATTATCACATATTAAATTTGATGACATTTTTAATGATATAAAATGTCATAAAGAAACAATAGCATCCACATTCAATATCGTATATTGTGGACATTTAGGGTGGTGAATGATTATGACTGACACTTATTTGGTCGGAACGATGAATAGATGGAATAATGCAAAAACAGCAGAAGAACATGATCGTGTAAAACACAACATTGTCGAATGATTATATGATAGAAAGAAGGGTTAAAAGATGCCAACAACTGATGGAAGAATTTCAAAAATCAAATTGCCCAATGGTAAAGTGTATGATGTTGGTAGTGGCGGTAGTGGCACTGTCGATTCAACATGGGTTACTGGATCTACCAATCCGGTTGAATCACAATTGATTCAAAATACAAAACCTGGTTTGATTAACACATCAACACATGGTGAGGCATTTGGTAATAATACCACTGGAAATGCTACAGGATCATATTCCCACATTGAAGGAAATGGAACACAAGCAACTGGTGAAAATTCACATGCAGAGGGTATGAGTACAGTTGCAGGTGGTGCAGAAGGACATGTTGAAGGTTACTTGTCCCATGCAGATGGAGAAGACTCTCATGCAGAAGGTTGGCATGCATATGCCAATGCCAAAGCTTCTCATGCACAAAACTATTATACGATTGCTGGATCGGATTATCAAACCGCACTGGGTAAGTATAATGTAGAAGATACCAATGGTACATATGCAGTCATTATTGGTAATGGTACTGGTGATAATGCTCGGTCAAATGCACTTGCGATTGGTTGGGATGGTAGAATTTATACCGGTAATTCAAACGTTGGTTATACCATCAATGAATTAAAAACAATGATTGATTCAAAACCGGATAGGAATGAAAATTGGGGATTCCTGTATAATGACAATTCAACATGGTCGAATGGTCCATGGTATAAGATTGCAGATACATCCATTACAGCAACACATACGGATACGAATATTGTATTGCGTTTTCAACGTGCTTGGAACCATACTGGAATCTCGTATGGAACGTTGGTTGTTCATGCACGTACCAATCAAAACGATACGGGTATTTCATCAATCCAAGCAACATGGAGAGATGCCGGTGCAAATCTTCCATATGATCAATGTGTTGTTACATACACATCAAATACATCCGGTGGATCGACAATTCAAATTTGGGCAAAGTTGCAAGTTCGTTACGATGCATATTGTTATGAGAAGGAAGTTGATGATTCACGTCAATCCATGACTGACAACTGGACATTGTATTCGTATAAGAATACGGATGGTGAAACATCACTTCCAACAACTCAAACGGTTTTACAACCGTCATTTGGTCAACAAGCACTCAATCAGTTGACATTCTATTATGACAATTTTTCAACAGCAACTTCGTCAAGTCGATATCAAAAAATTACATTTGCAACAGTGAATGTTGAAGATTCTTCTATGACATCGGATAAAATCATTTACATTCCGAAAGAAAATGGTACATTGGCATTGGTATCCGATGTTGAGGATGCAACTACTGTCAATTCTGTCAGTGGAACAAATGGATCAGTTCGATTTGATTATGTTGAAAATTCTAAACATAAAATCGGAATTGATGATGGTCTACAATATAATCAAACAACTGGAACCGCATCCGTTGAAGGTGTATCCCAATTGGTTCTCGGTAATTCAACGCAGAGTGGTACAGCTGGTAATAAAACCGGTTCATTGAAGATTTATAACGCTGGCGGTAGATGTGGAACCATCGACCACGATTCTAACGTCAAAAATACAATTGTTCATCTTCCGGCGGAGAGTGGTACATTGGCATTACAATCCGAAGTATCCACTGTTGATACTGCCGCAAAAGGTTATGCTAATTCAGCAAAAGCGGATGCGAAAGCATATACCGATTCGGAAATCGGTACATTGGAAGGTGAATATGGTACAACATGGAATGATAGATCCGATTGGGCGTCCGCACCGTGGTATCCAATCGCAACCCTCGATGTTACCACGACATATACCAATGTAACTCTTGCATTACACATTCAACGCGGTAATGGTGCTTCACAAAAGTCCGTCGGAACATTTGTTGTTACGGCGCGTGTTAATGAATCATTTACTAATATTACATCATTCAATAGTGTGTGGGCAAACGTTGAAGATGGATTACTTTCTGATGATACATACTATAAAGTCAGAGCAACATGTACCAAGTACGATAATAAAGCAAGTTTTGCAGTGTGGTTAAAACTTTCTACAAGATATGATTCATTCTCATACAGAAAGATTCGTGGTGCTTATCGAAATTCAACGAGTGACAATGGATTTGATCCAGATTGTTGGGTAATAAATTCTTGGAAAAATGTAAATGGTTATTCATTATATCATACCGGTGATGATGTCATCCAATGTGTTCCGTCATTTGGTGACACTGCTAAATCATCTTTGTCGTTCATGTATAACGATACATCAAGTTATGAACAAGGAACTGCTTCAAATCCAGTATATATCAATCACGGTTCGGTTAAATTGTCAACAGATGATGTTAGTGGAACGCATACAGATTATACAATCAAACTTCCGAAAAAGAATGGTACAATTGCATTATTAAGTGATATACCAACAATTCCACCAATTCCAACGGATTATGTTCCATTGGGTGGTACCGCAAGCAATTCTCCTGTAACTGGTAAGATTGAATTTACGGGTAATGCATCCTATCTGTTGTTTGATACGAACAACACGGGTATTCGATTTGTTGATTCTTCCGATGATCAATTTTCTGGTGTGGCTTGGAATGGTGCTAACTTCTGGGTTGGTGCACGTGCTGGATCACAACCAACACATGCCGGTAAAACGTATATCTCCACAGGTTGGGATACAACGAATAATGAGGGTTATAATACAATTGCGATTTCCATTCCACGTTCAAAAGACGGTTCAACGAGTGCGGTTTCACGTTATGTAATCCATACTGGTGATAATACATTTAATGCAGAAGATACACTTGATGAGAATAAAGAAATTAAGTTGAACAACAGCAGTTATTCACGAGACATTCGATTCCGTGCAACTAACAGTCATGCTGATTTGTGGTTTGGTGCATTTGGATCATCAAATGATGGTGGTGGTATTTATAACATCGCTGGTGGTGGCTTTGTACTGAAATCTTCAACGGCATCTGGTTCATTGGTGAATACGTTCTATGGTAATGCAAGCTCTGCAACTGCAATTGCGATGAATCAGATGCAATCAACATCTAAAGCGACTCGATATTTGACTCTAACACCAAACTTATCTGGAGATGCTACTAATCAATATGCAAGTAACGGTTTGTGGACTGAATCAACATACGGTTCCACATCTGCTGTTGGTTACACATATCTTCACCTCGGTAACACCACGGCTAATGGCACTGCTGGAAACAATCGCGGTTTCTTGTATTTACATGGTCCTGGTGCTAACTATGCAACGTTACAATATGATGGAACATCCAATATAGGATTGTCTCTACCAGAATCCGGAGGAACACTTGCATTGAAGAGTGAAATTAAAATCACAAACTCTACTGTTTCGACGAGTGGTAGTGGTAATGCAATTACTTCACTTTCAATCTCAAGTGGACAGATTGTTGCAACCAAGGGTTCAACGTTTATGGCCGCCTCGGGTAATACATCTATGTCAAATACTTTTGAACCACAATCGAACTATGGTGCAAACCTCGGTAGTTCCAGTTATAGATTCAACAATCTATATGTCAGATATATCAACGGTGATGCACCAACATCATCTGTTACATCTGGATCAACTGCATTGGTTACGAGTGGTGGTGTTTACAGTTTCTTGGAACCAACAGTTGTTACCCCCACAAAAGCAGCCGGTTGTACTGGTAGCTTGAAACATTTGATTTATTATTATCCCGCATTGAATTTGGTAGTTGGTAGAATACATGCGAGCATTCAGGCGTTAAGTGCTAATAAAAATACAGCAATTTTCAACTTACCATCGACATACAAACCAAATTCAAACAGCACTCCAGTATACATTTCACATAATAAAGGATCCACGGGTCTTAGAGGATGGATCTCTTCAAATGCATCATCAGGATATGTTGCAATGTCTGTTAATACACAAACTGCACTTGCTACTGGTGATATTGACGTTGCATTCTCATATGTTCCAAATACTGCATTGTCTGTTATATCTTAATAATGATAAGCCCCCATTGTGGGGGCTTATTGTTTAATACTCATGAGTTTCACGTAAAATTAACTACCGAGTTCACAAGTGAGGTGATACATTACAATGGCAAATATTTCCAAAGCCAAAGAAATATACAAATCAACTCCGGGTAAGATTAATCCCAATAAACCATTTGTTCCGATACGTGGTTTATATGTGGCTGGATTATACCGTCCACCATACTGGATTGATTCGGTTTTGAATGTTGTTAAATTGGCAACAACATCTGCTGCAGATGTTGCATATTATACCGAAGCAGATACCGAAACACATGCTTCGACAATGAATATGATTCAATTTGATGTTGATTTATCATATATGGATGTCACACGATATTCAACCGCCAGTGGTGATATTCATACAAAGAATGCATGCATGAATATGATTCAATTTGAAATCGATATGTCGGATTTACAAGTCGTTCGATATTATACTGATGAATCTTCGACATATCCCGAAAAGACATGTATGAAGATGATTCAATTTGAAATCGATATGAACGCAACAGATATCGTTCATATATCACAAAGATTAAATACACAACCACCGGGCTTACCCCAGTTGAATGTGAAACAAATTGGAATCACAACATCTGCAGTTATTTCATAATAAAGAAAGATAGGTGAAGCAATCAATGAAAGCACCAACAATTGATCAGATTGATGAAAAGATTCGTCAATTCATGAGACGAAATACTCAAAAGTTAGGAAGTCATAATACATATTATATCTATTCAGAGAATATGGATGGAGATGTCACAGGAGAAGCATACGCCGTTAATGAATTAACAAACGCTGGGTTGAAATGGTGCGTCTATACAAACTATGTCAACTCGTCAGAAGAACGTTATGGTTCTCCCGGAACAATCAACAGCTTCAGAACGACAAGTGGTGGTTCAATAACGGATGCAGGTACATTGAGACTTGGTACGGACTGGCCATCTGGATCAGGTACCGGTACACCAAGAGATCCCGCATTCGCTGGAATGTATTCTTCTACATTCATCAGTGTTCCCCTTGAATTAAGAAGCTGGGACTATTTTAATGGTCGCAATAATACCAATTACAACGGATATTCAGAATCAGTGGATTTGTATTGCACATCCACACACGTGTATGGTGTTGTCCGTAAGTTCTATGCAGTAACAGAGTATAACTATTCTGGGGTAACAGCTCCAATGAACATTCAAGAAATCGGACTAATGTCGGTATCAAACCAAGGTTCAACACAATTAACATTACATGCCAGAGTTGTTGATTCCAATGGACGACCATCATACATTGTAAAGAATCCAAATGAAAAATTAACTATTTACGTGTACACATCATATGGTGTTCCAATTTCACTTATGAAGAATGGATATGATGCGGGTTGGAATGGATCAACATGGAAGTTACAAAATGCAACATTTGCATTTGTGAATCCACAAACGTTCAAAGCATTCTATAACAATTACTTACCGTGTTATTATTGTAATAATCATGGAATCGTCGGTGGTATGGAACAGCATGGATCAACATATACAAGTTCGTATTTTTTACACATGTTAGAAGCAAACGATCGTAGCTCAATGTGGTATATGTATTATAACAATTCATTCATGCCAGATGATTATCAAGTAAATCATGTTTCCGATTCACCGAGAATCTTATTGGAAGATAAACATCAATACATTGATGCTTATCGTGGTAACATTGGAATGACTGATGCCGTGTATAGCGATTCATCAGGTGATCGATATGGAGAATTGTGTATTACGAAATATTTTGAAACTGATACAACTGATACATTGGTTACGAACTTGGGATGTGCGCGGTATACATCTAATACGTCATACTACAATGCTGGATACTATTGGGGAGATTTGAATCTGTGTCGTTTATTTGGTGAAGAATACAGACCACAATATGCACGTGGAATATTACCAACTTCATATTGCAGCATTAAGAAAATCCAGATGTATAATATCAAAACACATGCATTTGATATTAATGAACAATTTTCTTCACATGATGATTTTTATTATCGCGACTATTACAGTTCTAACAATAGACACTATGGACGTGCTTCGATGAAATTTCCAAATGGAACATTTGTGTCCCGTGCATTGGTATATACAAATCCAAACCCACAATATGCAATCACATCATTCAGCGGTACATATACCGCAATATATGCAACCGATTCATGGTGGGACGTTTCTACATGGGAGATTATTCCAGAATACACGAATGTACCAGCTGCATTATCCAAGAAGCGATACTATATTACCGATAGCACATACATGTACCCATATTGGGACAATGCCGAACCGAAGATCATTCCAATGACTCAAAAGAAACAATTAAACTTCACAACAACGATTTATGCATCAAGCGATACATATAAGTTGAGACCAATACTCGTGAATGAATCGGAAAGATATATCGTGACATTCTATGAGGCAATATTCATGGATGAAAACATGGATAAAACGTCTTCTTATATCTTATCCGGGTATGATGATGCAGCAATCCCACAAGGAACTTCATCCGAAGATAATGGACCAATGTCGATATATCGCAGAATGTTTTATGAAAATAAATTCTGCATGTTCATTAATGAAAGACTCAATTATTCAAAAATTGGAAATGCGTCTAAATGCAGAATTTATGATTTCACAAATAGAACATCTCCAACTCATGTGGATTTAATCATCGACACAAATCCGAATAAGACGGACGAATACATCTTCATCGATTGGGATATGATGAACCAAAGTAGATGGATTGTCGTGTGTGATAATGTTGAAAATGCAAGTGGTAAGATCTGTACACAAGTCATTGATTTGTCACAGACATTAAATTCAATCACACCAATTGAAATTGAAGATGCTGCAAATCCATACTTAATCAGAAATTCCAATTACATCATTTACAAAGATGCAACGGTAACAACCGCAAATCCAACATTCCACGTTTATAATTTGATATCAAATGCGATTGTGAAAACGATTCAATTCCCAGCTGGATATGACGGAACATATGTTGGATGTTTTGCATATTCTACAGATGGTACATTGCCCAATACACACATTTATCTTACATTGAAAAATACATCTTCCAATGTTTCTATAAAATACTACGTGAATGGTGATTCGATTATTCCAACACCAACAACACTTACACCAAATACAAACACCTTTACAATACCAACATCTGATAATGTGGTTAATGGAATTGGATATGTAAATGCGAATCAATCATTTGGTTGCAAAGATTGTGGAATGTATGTTGTTGGCTTGAACAATTCAACATATTCTACAACGGATTCGACTCTTGGAACATCTTTAATTATATATGATCCGAATGATCCGTTGAACGAATATATTGTTGGCGGATATGCATGCACACACATACCAAGCTTACGATACATCAATGATGGAAAACAATTGATATATACTAAATCGACTATATATAACAGCAATAATTCAAATATGGGTAAATGTTGTGTATTGGATATTGGACATTTGATGGCAACTCATGAACACAATATTGTTTATCAAGAAACGACATCAAGTAAGTATTATCGAACAAGTGATTGTGTTCCGTATACAAGTACTCGGTGTTGGCAAATTCCATACGGTAAAGGATTGATCGAGCTTCTTAAGACGGATACGAATGTGTATAATTTTTATTATACACCAATCGAATATGCGATCCCACATCGTATCGAAGTTCAAACAAAACAAGTCCAAGCATATAACAATCCAATTGCGATATCTGGAATTCAAATGAAAACGGCATTCACAAATTTGGCAGATCGAATAACTCCAGTTGAATAAGTTATCATGGGGGCATGAGCCCCCATGTGAATATTTTATATCGGTTCACGTAAAATTAATGTTGATTTCACAAGTGAGGTGATACATTACAATGGCAAATATTTCCAAAGCCAAAGAAATATACAAATCAACACCCGGTAAGATTAATCCAAACAGACCACTTATTTCTGTGCACGGTTTGTATGTTGCCGGATTATACCGTCCTCCATATTGGATTGACTCTGTACTGAATATTGTCAAGTTGTCAACAACATCCGCAGCAGATGTTGTATATTATACTGAAACGTCTGATACTTCATATCCCGAGAAGAATGGTGTTATACAATTGACAAACATCGATATTGGTGATGCTGACATCATACAATACGGAGAAGATTTCGATTCATCATATGAAAAAGATGGTATTGTGCAATTGACCGATATTAGTATTGGTGAACTTGATATCATATCATACGGCAATGATGAGAGTGATGTATATACTGAAAAGAATGGTGTTATACAATTAACAGCGGTTAGTCTTGACGAGTATGATTTATATTTAATATCACAAAGATTAAATACTCAACCACCGGGTTTACCACAATTAAACATTAAACAAATCGGAGTCACAACAACTGCGGTTGTTTCATAAATAAAAAGAAAGTTAGGTGAAATAATATAATGGACAATATTGCAAGGATGGATCATATAGATCCAAACATAAATCAATTTATCAATAACATTATCAACCAAACAAAAATGGTTGAATTAACATTACATAATATTTATGAGATAAAATTAATTGATAAAGACACAAATGATGTTGACACATATTATGGTGTGAATTTAATGACAAATTGGTTTTTCAAAAACCGATACATGGGCGATGCGGATACTGCATCAAGAAACTGTTATATTATGATTGGAGATGGTATTGATGCATCACATCAGCCAAGTGTTGATAATCGTGCCATGTATCATATCATAACAAACACATACAAATCGAATGATACGTCACAATCTGTCCAACCAGTTGAATATAATAGTACTGATAGAATGATTCTCCAAACAATAAAAGTTTGTAAAACAAAATATGATTATAATATAAACGGATATGATTCAGATGTCACGATTAATGAAATTGGTTATGGCAATTCACCAACCATTCTGTATTCTCATTCAAAAGTATATGATATAAATGGTACTGAAAAAACAATCATCAAACGACCGAATCAATCATTAGAAATAACATTGTATTGGAAAATTAGCATACCTGAATCCGTATTTACTTCTTTGGAGACGAATGGTATTTACGGTGCATTCTCACCATATATATTATTACGCGACATTTCAAATAGCATTGGCAACAAACCGCGCATATATCCATATTTACGTAATTCTGCAAGAAATTTATGTGGGTCGACAAATTATTCGGATAGTGCTTCATATCGAAAAACATGGTATAGTGATTTTGGATCGACGAGTTATGGTGGCACCATTGTTCAAAATGATGATGGATCACGAACATGGAATTCATCATCAGAATCATATGTTCTTGAAACAGATAAATTTGATTCATTCACATCAGTATTATACAGAAATAGTTGTCCCGGTTACATTACAAACATCAAATGTGCCGCTTTTTACAGTGGTATATGTTTATTTAGATATTTTAAGTTACCAGCGCCAGAGACTATTGAAACGATTGTAAAGACGACGATGTTTTATAATTGTAACTTTTATAATATTATGGGAGTAAATTATCAATATCGAACGAATAATCGTGATTATAATGAAGATCGATCTGCACAACGGTATTTGCGAGGATATTTGCCAGTTGTTGATATGGACATACAATCAGTTTATCGCTACAATTTTTCAACATCCGCATTTGATGTTGAAGAGTCATTTAACAATCCAAAACAAAATGATTACGATTTGACTGGGTTTCATTGTGCATGTTATCAATGGATGAAATGGCCTGACAATAAATCACGTGATTCATATGTTTGTACGAATCAAAATACAACAACCCGATTAATTACTTCATTTGATGGAACCGGGGCAACGTGTTATGCGACTGATAAATGGTGGGATGTGTCAACATGGGAATTGGTTTCTAATACAGAAGCAGTTGAACAATCATTACAACGTAAAAAGTATTATATATTCAATAAAGCCATCAATCTTGCTAATAGCACGTCAACTTTGTCATTGTCAACATCAAATGCATGGATTCCAAATCCACAAACCCAGTATACTAATGGTGTTCATAAAATAAATGAACAATTCGAAAGACATGTTGATGAAACAAATGCACTTCTGTATGCTAATAACAACAGCATCCGATATATCACACATGCAAATGAAGATTACAACTTCTATGTTCAAAATAATATTGTTTTCCGAAGACCGGAAACACAATTCTCAATATGTCCAGCACAATATATTTTTAATAATGTCAATAGCATATTTAGCAATGTAATTCCAGACGTACGTTGGGTATTCCTTGGTAATCAATTAATTACAACAACCGGTAAATTGATATATCTGGTGGAATCATATGTTACAAACACACAACCGGGCTATACGAGAGAAGCATATGGTATAAGATTTTGTATTACAAATTTAGCATTACAAGATGATGCGATCAATAATTCAACAAAAGCCGTTTCTATAAATGATAAATTTACACATACACTTGCGAACATCAACAACTATGTGTGTGTAACACATGGTAAATATTTGCTTTGTGACGGATATAATGAACTTATAATCTACAATACAGACACAGATGATTATTGGTTATATCCATATAAAATAAACAAAGTTCGCGAGATTCATGGTACAAGTAAAATTATACTGAATCCTTCTTCTGATAATAACCGATGGACAATTTATGATTGTGATACAAAACAGATCACACATCAATTTGATGTTCCGTCAGATTATGCACCAACAAAATTTCTTGCATTTGAAGATTGGATTTATATTTATGCGACATATGGCTCCACACACGCAATGTTATTGTATACAATATCAACACAAGAACTGAAGCAGATAGAATATCCATCAATACTTGATTCATATGGTTTTTATGGTTTTACGCAATACTATAATGATTCTACGTATTCCGCAAACGGTGTTTCGAGCACAAACACGGATTACTTCATATCCGACGCGAGCAAATACAACTCATGTGGTGTGCAATATAAAGATGGAATTTTGTGTATTGTATCTCCTGACTATTACAATTCATTTATCATTATTTCGAGATATAATCCAGAACACATTATCAATCAAAGCACATTCTTATCTGAATCAGACTATTCTGGTGTCAGTAGTGCATTAATTCAATTATGTAAAATATATGAAAATTATTATGTCGGATTCACTGTTGCTTCATACAGCTCTGGTTATTATAGATCAACAAAGTTCTATGACATTGGTAGAATCATCCGTAATGATAATGCGGTTACTTCATCAAATGAATCGGAGTATCAAGTTGATTATTTATGTTTTAACCGTGATGGTATGAATCCATGGTATTTCAATGTGATGACTGCATATAAGAATAAGATTTATGCATATGGCAATTACTTCAGTGGATGTAATGTTGAAGTTCTTCCACCAGAAGGAATCATAACGCATAAAATCAATTTCAAAACATATACAATCACTCGGTGGAATAATCCAAAAAAGATAACATTGCCAAAGCTCAGTCTCACTTTAACCAATATCATCAATCACAATTAAACTCTGTAATCATGGGGGCATATGCCCCCATGATTTATTCATTATATTGAAATTTGAAATATATATAATTAATATGAAGAATTAAGGAGTTATACCTCTCCGATCAATGAAAAGGTGATGTCTGCCCCGGACGATAAATGGGGAGAAAGGTACACTATGAACACAAGAATGATTATTGAGAATAACCTGAAGAAAGTTTTGACGCCTCTCCAGCAGATCGCTTTCGACAACATTGATCTGCCAAATTCAAAACTGGCTAAGAAGCTTAACCGAACACCACAAAATACGAACTCCATCTCTAAAGCTTTAAAGGCGAAGCTTGAGAAACTCGAGTATACGGAAGAGTTCATCGATGATGCATGTATGCATCCGGATAAGTATCTGATCTCTTCAGAGGAATTAAGTGAAGAGATTGTGAAAAAGCTTGTCAGTGAGTACGGCAGAATCACAGTAACCACTGAAGAAATCAACAACGATCGCACCAGACTTTGCGAGGATCCTGTATGGAATAGCTTCCTCGAAACCTCGTCCACGAAAATGTGGAAAACCTACCCATTCAATTTAATCGCATTGATATTCGGTTTCACAAAGGAAGAGATGACAAACAGCGGATACATTAACGTTGACAGCACAGTTCAGAAGGAACTCGCTATCATGTGGGTTAATGGAGTCATCAAAACATGTCAAATTGCTGAAAAGCGATTCGATATCGTAGAAATGCGTTATCAGCAGCACTTGTCGTTGGTTGATATTGGTAATAAATACCATATTACCACGAATAGAGTCAGACAACTTCTGGCTAAATTCCTCCGGCAGATGAGACATCCCACAAGATCCAGAAAGCTTCGCGTTATAACCGAGGCATTGTTTAATACCAATGGTGAGGTTAACTTTTCAGATATAATCACGAAGTATGAACGTAAAATGACGGAGAAGGAAATTGCACGCGATCTTGCTGCAAAGAACGGCAATGTGTCGCTTGATGACATCACGATCGAAGAACTGAATTTCTCGGTTCGGACATTTAATTGTTTGAAGCGTGCTGGTATCAATAATGTGGAAGAACTTGTTGATGCCATAACGAAGAAAACTGAAACAGGGTTTTTGTGCGATATTAGGAATCTCGGCAAGAAGTCCTATGGCGATATTTGTGACAAACTCACATCGATGGGGTTCTTAAAGGAATAAATTACAAGTGCTTGGGTGGTGCCATGTGGCACCACTCGAGTAATAGGAGGTATTTAAATGAGAAAGAACACTTACAAATTTGATCGTGAGACTTATATGTCTTCGAAGAGTTACAAGATCTCTGATAAAATCTTGAAGATCCCTCAGTGGATTCTCATGACAGTTGCAATTGCACTGTCAATTGTGTATGGACTGATGATCACTAAATGCTCGGAAGTAATCAAGTCCGTCACTGAGGGTAATACCGATCTCATCAATGTGTTGGCAGTCTATGTCGTTGTTAACATCGGTATGGCGGTTCTTTCATTCTTCTCCAATAACGCGTTAAAAGCATGGAGATTGAATGAAATCAACAAGCAATTCCTTCGTAAGTATGATAAGATTTTCGATTCAAGAACGCAGGACATCACCGCTGTTGGTCCTGCGAAGATTGAGTCGACAGTCAATCAGATTGCCGGATACAAGAGTGACATCAAGTCGCAGGTATCCGGTATCATTGAGGTGATTGTTCCATTCGGAGTGACCATGTGGAAGGTCATGGAACAGAACCTCATTGCAGGATTCGCAATGCTGTTATTGATGGGAGGAACACTGTTTCTGTCGATTAATGGCGACAACATTTTTCACTTCAATGAGAAATCATCTCAGATGAAGGGAGAGATGAAGTCAATATCCGTTAACAACTTCGTCGTTGTTCGTATGCTCAAGTACATGGGTGCAAAAGAGTATGCGAACTACAGACAGAAGCGTTGTCAGGATGATGCTACGCCAGCTTTCTTGAACGTGTCAAGAAGATTCTATGACACATGCATGGACGTCCTGTACAACTCGCCCATACTCATTGCATTGGGTGTTGCGGCATTCTCTAATAATCTCGGACTCGCTATCTTTGTCGCTATGAACGAGTGGACAATCCGGTCGATGATCGGATATGTTTCATCGATCACGGAAACAAAATCCGAGATTGATGGACTTGAGAAAGTTCTTGAGACCCTCAAGGGAGATGACACTGACATTTCCGAGAAACCTGCAATGCCTAATAAAATGATCCTCAAGGATGTGGAATTTTACTATGCTTCCGACAAGGATCATCGGATGCCCTTTAGAATTCCATATTTTGAGATTGAGCAGGGCAAACGGTATAGATTCTCAGGGGCCTCTGGTCTCGGCAAGAGCTCGTACTTTAAGTTCTTCGCCGGTGAAATGGAAGCGAACAAGTCGTTTGATGTTCGCACATTTTACATTCACCAGAGAAGTGAACTGGTATATGGTACAGTGAGAGAGAATCTGACGCTTGGAAACAAGTGGGTTCCTGATCCTGTACTGGAAGAACTGATCGAAGAGGTCAGACTTGGTCAGTGGTTTAAGTCTTTGCCGAATGGTTTGGATACTGTTATCGGTAAGGATATTGAACCGTCTGGTGGTGAACAGTCTCGTATCTCGCTGTTAAGACTGTTTGTACATCTGAGAAATTATGGACCTACGGGTTCTCACCCAATCACTGATGAAGTGATTATCCTGGATGAAGTAACATCTGCTCTGGACAAGCGTGATGTATTCATCAAGGATGGTGAATTATCGACCGAAGAAGCAGTCATCAAGGTTATTGACAAGGAGACTAAGGGTTCGACGATGTTCGTGATTTCGCACGAAGATGTGTCTTCGAATGCGTTTGGATTCAAGGACATCGTTGATGAGCAGATGGTAATTGACATTGATGAAGACGGAGGCAGAACGTTTCGTAAGATGATGTAAATGAATGTGGGGGCATTCAGCCCCCACATCTTATTTTGTGTAATTCCATAATCACTGAAAAATCAATGAGGTGAAAATCCCCATAGAAAGGAGTGGTATTTTGCCATGAATGAACTTGGTGAAATCTACGTTCCGGATACTTCCGGACAAGAAATTATTTGCGGTTAAACCGTAAATGAATGACATCGCCCGTGTAATAACAGTACACGAAGCATACCAAACCTTAGGCAAGTTTGTGACCGAACATAAGCAAACGCATTTCAGTGATTATGAAATTACATAAATAGTCAACAAATTTATGTATATTATAGACTGGGGCTTGTGTATATGAGCCCCATAAACCTATTTCCAATAAGGAGGAATTTATTATGACACGTAAAGAAATGATTAAGATGATCATGAGACATGGTTTCCCATACATCATCGCTGCAGCTTTTACAGAGATGCATATTCGTTATGGATATGCGCTTCCATATGTAGGAAGACCCGAATCAGAAGAACTTGACGAGGATATGTCCGTACTCGGTCACGTACCGATCGAGCATATTTCGTTCAATGGCAATCATCCAGATTTCGGGGATTGCACTTTCATTTTACAGAAGTACAAAAGACGTGAGTATCGCAACAATAAAAGAACATACTACCGCATGTTCATACTCAAGGATGGAGAAGTGTGGGACGAACGTGGTCCTTTTGCAGAGCGCGAACTCTATTCGGACATTATTCTCGGAACTGATTTAATGGACAGATTCATGCAGTCGGATAATAGTTATAATACCGGACTGAAGATCTCTAATCCTGTTGCTGAGATTAAGCATGTTTGTTAAACACATTATAACGTCCCCCGCATAAGCGGGGGACTCGTATATGTGGTTTTATGTATATTGACAAGTGCCATGAAATTGACGGAGTGGAATTCTCCGTGTGAAAGGAGATGATAACATGGAGGAAGTTTATATCCCCGATACAGAAGGTTGTATCATCATTTGCGAATAATCGTGAATGATTAAAAAAATAAACGGAAGCGGTTGCGGCTTCCGTGTCCGAAACACACAAACGTATCATGGCACTTGTCAATGTATATAAACGGAAGTGTGTTATATATCATTGTGTTCATAACACACAATCCGTTTATTTTTTCTCTATTAACCAAGTTCCGCCAGAGCTTGGTTGATATCAAATGGTTTGATTGTACCCGCGACATCTAATGCTGGTGAGATGTACTTCTCAAGCTCTTCTTTCGCAACTGTTAAGAATGCTTTTGCAGTTTCAGGATTCTTTGCAAAGTCTTCGTATATTTTCTTCCACGTAAACTTCTCGGAGATCTCTTCACCCTTTTCGTTAAGCACCTTGAAACCTGCCTTGTTACCCTTGAGACGACCCTTACTGTTCAACAACAGTACGAGTGTTCGAATATTGTCAACACCATTCTTAGTCTTGTCAATAACGATTCTGAAACCAAGTCCGGTTTTATTATTACCAGACTGATTGGTGGAAAGTTTCGTGGGCTCATACAAAATTGTATTCCCATTGAAACCGTCTTGAGCTTCATAATAACGCGAGTCTTCTTTGATTTCACCTGTAAATGACATAACAGAAGAAGCATTATATTCAACTGATTTACCACCGCTGATCTTAATATCGTGGGATCCATATTGGAATTGCTTCTTCGGTCCAGAGAATGCATTCATTGCAACATTTGCATTCTCATGTGCGATTGTGATAAAGATGATATTAGCTTCTTTCAACATTGGAAGAATGTCGCATAATACACCTTTAAGTGTTTTAGCATTCTGCATACCATCTGTATTGGAACGCATTTCCTTTTGTTTATCCCATTCTTTTGCATCACGAATCTCATATTCCTTTGAGATTACATCACTCAAGGAATCAAGGAATAGAATCGTTGGTGGCATCAGCTTGATCGGTTCATTGTTACAATCAACAACACCTGTATCCTTTAACAGAATATCTTTATAACGCATCTTGTTCTCGTAGATTTCTGTTACGATTGTTTGTAATGTATCATAACCAATCGCACCACTCCTCAAAGCATAACGTGGAGAATCACCATTGAACCAATTGTCAGGTAATCCAGTCATATTCTTAAGACGCTGAATGACAAGTCTGTTTTCAGCATCAAGATGAATGACATTACCACCATTTGCAGATGCGATATTTGCAGCCATAATCATTGCAATTGTTGTTTTGAAAGACTGTGTTGGTCCAGTCACAACATTGAATGTACCGGCTTGAATACCAAGACACAACCGTTTGCCAATCAACTTACCATCTTTGTCTTTGATATTGACTTCATATCCAAGTGAATAGTCGATTACAGAAATACCTGTAGGATATGAATAATCAACAAGTGTATTTTTTGAAAATACAGAAGACTGACCATTGTTCGACAGAATCGTCATTAAGTCAGCATCTTTCATTTCTTCATTCAAAACTGATTGTTTCTTATTAGCCATTGTAATATACCTCTCCTTTATGAAAATATTATTGGGTGTCCCATTTGAATCATATACATATCAACTTTCATAAAGTTCTTTCAGCATTACTTCACGATTACGTTTAATTGCGTTACCAAGTCCGCAACTCATCTTACCCTCAGGACACTTGCCATTGATACAAGATGGTCCAGCATGTTTGAACAATGTTGGTGATACTTCCATACACTGTTTCCACATCTCCCATGCAACAGCACGAATCTCCCACTGTGCACGGTTGCACATACGATGTTTGAAGAAGTTATATAATGAACGAATATTCATTGTAACAAAGATCTTGGTTTCACATGCATTGGGCAATACATAACGTGCATCTTCATTTGCACTCTTCTTTGCTTTATTACGTAACTCCTTCTTGGTATTTTCAGAAATCATTGGTGTACCATCTGGATTTGTTGTATATGTATCAATGTAATGATGATAATGCTTCATGGTTAAAGCATTCACCAACTTATCATATTCTTTTTGAACATTCGCCATGAATTCATCATACTCACTCTTCAATTCAGCATCTCCATAAATTGCGGGTGGAATGATGTAATTGAATTGTTCCATATTGACATATCTCTGGGACTGCTGTGAATATGATGCGATTCTGTGACGGACTAACTGGTGACTACAGCTACGTGAGATTCCTTCAATGGCGAATGTGAATGAAACATGTTCAACTGGGGACTCATGTCCAATCTCCATTAACATTTCCAAAAAAGAATGAATCTTTTCATCTGTTAAAGATTCTTGTAAGTCATCAATAGATGATGCGGAATAACATAACTTTGCCGCAGTTGCAATCACCTTTTCCGGTTCAGGTGTATGTGTAATTAGTTTAACCTTCATTTGTGTGATCCTCCTTGTCGGTATCATCAGTTCTCATAATATCTTCCAATTCAGTTGTTAATGGTGTATGACCATCACTGATGGTGTATGGAGATGTTGAATCTGTATTAACCGTTATGAATGCATGTGGATATCCATTAATCTCATCCAGTATGTGTTTTGTTTCTTTCACAACACCAGTTGCTTGTTTACACTTTTCAGTCTCTGAATACAATGCAGTTGTGAATGATATGGGATTACACTTATCAGCAGATATTACACAATCATCAAATGTGATTGTCAATGGACCAGTGATTGTAAGTTTGCCGTCTAAATAGTCTTGTACACGAACCGAGTGTTTAAATCCATCATATCTTCGGAAAATAGCATTACCAGTTACTCGATCTATTTCAATAAACAATTCATATGACGGTTCATCGATATCTTCATATTGAAGCTTATACGGATAACCCGTCTTGAATAAAGACTCATCAAACACGTATGTTTGTTTTACAAAAAATTTATCCACGAGAAACACTCCTTTTATATGAAAAATGTATCAGATTGTTTTGATGGTTTGATGATATATGCGGTCGGGGGATAATCCCCCGACCACGCTATTATCATTTCTCTTTCTTTTGTACAATGTTCTTCAGCGTGACATATTCGTCATACCGAAGATCATAGAAACTCATGGTTGTGTCATTGGTAAATTGCAAATCAATTGCATAATAGATTCTCGAGGTATTCACATCAAGAATCACAATTGGTCTTTTTGCATTTTCAACATTTGTAGCAATGACAGATAGTACGATGGCGAACCCAATCAGAAGTGCAATACAAATGCCGTATATCTCTGATGGTGTTAATATACACCATTTTTGTTTTAATTTCATTACCAATATCCCCTCTTAATTATCTAAATGATACTGTACTATGTTTACTCCATACAGTTCAACAATATCTTGTATGATCAATGCAGCTGGTACTGCGAACATTCGATCTGTTGCAACATCATAAAACAGGAAGATCTCATTGTCGACGATTTTGGCTAATACATAAGTACCGTCCATCTTATCAACGCCCCAATACCGTTTTCTATTTTGATATTGTATTGGGATTAAACTTTTGATATGAAACTTATCACCGACGTCAGAAATCTCCAATTTAACATTGATCATACCGGATTTGAACATATCATCTGCATAATACGTTCTGCCCCACATTTCAAACGATTTGTTTACCATTCCTTTTCCTCTTCTCAATAACTTACTTGTCAGACGAAACATCATTTGACAACTCTTCGATTTGTTGACGAATGTGTTCACGCATCTTTTCGTCATAGACTACCTTGCCGGTTTCAACGGCACGTTCAAACTCTTTGATGTAACCGTCTTTGTCATTTGGATGGGGATCATACATAATTAACACCTTCTTTTCATTATACTTTGAATTTGATATTGTGTGTATTCACAAATTGAACATCCGTTTTGTGTTCAAAACGATAACATTCCGAACCAACCAAATCCGGTGTCAATTTGATTTTACAATACAATCCGTCTTCATCGGATGGAACTGCAAATACCAAAGACTTATTGTATTTTTGATATAATACAGCATTGTCGATATTCTCATTGGTGGATGTGATTCGATACGTCCATCCAATGTTGAAATAACTTCTGTCGAATATCAATCCGGAAAACTTTGTGTCACGATGCATCATTATTACATACCTCCTATAATATCAGCAATTACGATGATTACTCCAAGAACAATCAGTATCTTCGGAATCAAACCAACAATGGCATTTGCTCGTTCTTTTAATAATCGATCTTCTTCTCTGTCATACTTCTCATTGAATGATTCGTCATTTTTGTCCATTTATAATTCCTCCTCATTATTTTTCATCATGTTTGATTTTTGCTTCATATGAATGTATTTCTTCTGATAAATCAACTTTGTATTTTTGATTGATGAAATCGATCAAACCAACAATTGGTTCTGTCACAGTTGCTTGTTGATCTGTTGTTTCATCAACCGTTGGCAATGTTACATCGGTTATATTCTCCAATGGAGTAACTTTGAACTTTACATTCTCATTTTGTTTTGCAATATCCATAATTGCATGATACGTCATTAAATCCGGTATGTCTGTTGGATTAATAACGAATCGATGTGGTGTTGTAATGTCATTGGATAAAGCATCACGTAATTCTTCTGGATCGTGAATCTCAATTGTCTTAAACTCTTTCGCAACTGGATTCTTTACTTTGATCAAGTTGAAATTATCATCACACATCACGATGTACTTTGTTTCATCTTCACCATATCGGAATCGTAACATTGATCCAGCGTAATACACACCATTCCCAAAATCGGTGTATTCATGATAATGTCCAAATACACACAATTTGGAAATGCTGCTTAATGTTTCAACCGAATGCATGATTTCTGTTCCATGTGATGTTACAACATTCTTTGTTTGAGACGACATTGGTCCATGTCCACATATCAAATCATATGTCTCATTGAATGCTTCTGTATAATCAACATCACCATATTCTTGTGGTAAATATAGTAGACGTTTACCAGATGGAAGTGTTATCTGAATCCAGTTCTTGAAATACAGAATACGTTCATCATATACATCGGATTTGTTTGTGAAATTTGCAAAGATGTTGAATTGATTTCGATCATGTGAATATGTTCCTTCAATGATATGTACAGGAACATGTGTTCCATTCACACCACATCCATTGTAGTATAACTTTAATATGAATGAAGATGCAAATGTCATTTCATACACATTCAATGCATGATCAAATAAATCACCACATACAACAATCAATTCACATGTTTCATTATGAATGATTGCTTGCTTCTTAAATGTATCAAGTGATACAATCAAAGAGTTATAGAAATCTTCATTTGGTAGTTTCACTCCAAGATGTACATCCGCTAAGAATAATATCATATAAAATACCTCCCTTCATATAACATTGTCACTATAATAATTGTATTATAACGGGGCTATACGCCCCGTTATATACGTTATTCGTCATCGTGATACGGATCGTCAATATACATTGATGGTTCTTGATATTGTTGATGGAATATGTCATCGATTGATTGTTCACCAAAATGTTGTTGATCAATCTTGATGATTTTTGCATAACGTGGCTGTGCCAACATACATGTTTTCAAATTAACCGGTGTTTTACGACCACCCAACCATCCAATATCAATTTGATTTGTATATGGAATAATGTACGTGTGATATCCATGTAAGTGTGCATGAATATTCAAGTCATATTTATTCTCAACAGGAACGTGTGTAAATATAATATGATTCCAAACAAATGAATCCACGATATATCGGAATCCACATTCTTTGTAGAATGAATCTGGGAATAAATCATTATTACCACGAACCATGATCATTTTCTTACCAAAGTTCTGAATCACTGCTTTCAATTCATCTTTATTTTGGAATTCTCCATCGACTAAATCCCCCATAAAGATGAATAAGTCTTCTGGTCCAATTCCATTCTTAAAGCTGTTGATAACTGTAGTGAAATCAGAACGCTTATGACATTCAGGTTTATTCTTTTCATTTCTTAACCATAAATGCCAGTCGCATCCAAGCAGGACTTTGTGTCCTGCTTGAAGCGTATTATTAATCAACCGACTGATGTCGGTCGAGTGCTCTTTATCTGGATCTTTTAACTTCTCCATCAAGTTGTCTTCTTTACGACGTTGCTGATTGATGTTCATGTAGATTCATCCTCTCTTTGATTTGTCGGTTTAATCCATTGTCAATGAATTCCCCATTTTCAACCAGAGAGAAATACTTAAACAGCTTAGAGTTGATGCGGACTTTGCAAACAACAAATCCATCATCATTCTTCATTAACTGAATATCGATCATGCTGATGATATCATGATAAGCCGCGATCACAGCCTTGTACAACACATTGAACAATGCATTGTGGAATTCGTCGATGCGGTCTTCATCGATTGGAAGTACATCGGGTGTGAAACCGCACTGATAGAAGTCACTGACATGACACTGGATGATATGCTTTTGGTCGTCCTTCAATAACACATTCAGTGCCAAGCCATTATACTTCTTCTCAACATCATACGTTGCTCGTGCAACATTGTCAATATAAACTATTGCTAATTTATTCATAATACTTCTCCATTCTTTTTATGATGTATAAACAGTGCCCCATTACAGGGCACCGTTCATAACATCATCGATTGTGTATATCGGTTTTCCTAAGTTCTGTGCTTTTGCAACTTTGGAAGACTGATATGTGATCTGAGGAATTACCAGTGCTTTCACACCTTTATTCCATGCTTCTGTTACGTCATAACCCTTCTGCTGTAATAAATTGATTAAGTCTTTATCCCGTGTTCCAGAAATACAGATTGTCCCTTTATCATTCTGCATTGCAACTGGGATTTCGAATTTGACATAATTGATGATTGTGGATATATCGTCCCAATATCGTGTAATACCAATCCGGATTGCTTGTTCTGTCAGTGGTCCAATACCAACTGTATCCCACAGAATCTTATTCAAGAAATCATCCGGTGTATCCCGCATACACATTTCGGTTATATCCTTAATCATTTCTGGATTGTTCTTACCATAAACCGAATCAAGAATAATCTCCCATTTCTTATTGGATACATTTTCACATGGGAATGATCCAAGCCATCTGGATACGGGAACATTGAATGATGATTGTTTCAATGAACGAATCATGTTCTGTAATGATCTGAATCCAAATCCATCCACTTCGGCAGCTTCCATCAAATCCATTACATATAGATCAGAGATTTGTCTGATATATCCAGACTCATACAGTCGCTTTATGAATCCTTCCGAAACACCAAACACTTTCATGTTCTTACAATACCGGATGATGTTACCACATTTCACACCATCACAATTTGGATTGACACACTTAACTTGCTTCAACGAAGACATGTTAAGCTTCTCTCCACAGATTGGGCATTTGTCTGGGATTGGAATTGGTAATGTTCCATCGCCATTGGAACCAATGAAGTATGGCACGATGTTGTACATAATACGAACCGTATCTCCAAACTTCAAGTTCATATTGGCAACTCTTTCGAATGTCGACAATCCGACATTTTGAACGATGACATTTCCGAATACAACTGGTTCAACAATTGCAACTGGAGTGATATGACCGGAATTACCGAATTGCCAACTGATATCTTTCAGCTTCGTTTCTTGTACGAGATTCAGTATCTTGATAGCAACTTCATTGGATGGATCTGTTACGACATCTTCATCTTCCTCATCAATGTGTATGGTGGAAGATACAACAACTCCATCACATTCAAATTCATATTTCCCAACATTAACGTGAGCTTGATTGGATAATAATCTATCAACGAATGCTTGAATACATTCATAGTCATTCTTCTGATAAACAACAGATACATCCATCAACATATCCGGAATATGTTGAAACTTCCAAGTGTACACACGTAATGGAACTAATGTAATCAAATTACCAACCTCGGCATTACGTGATGTAATTGTTGCAGCAACAACATCTCTCGGTCGTTTGTACTTGTGTGAGAATTGTGATTTGAATATGTTGATATCCAAGATTGCTTCAAACTTCACGGCAGTTACATCATCATACCACTTTACTATCCAATCATGGATCGTATTGATATGAGACTTGAATACATCTGTTACATCAACAGATTCTCCATTGTCATAATCACCCCTTGTGAAGAATCTACCGGATGCAACATCATATGCAACAGACGTTCCATCGAACTTTGGTTGAACGCATACCAAATCACTGACTTGATGTTTGTTAACCCATTCTTCATATACTGGCTGATTCTCGCGCATTGGTGTTCGTACGCCATAGACTTTTGGAAGTGTTCCGACAACGTCATTCACAGCATCGGATTGTTTTTGACGTGTAAATGGTCTGGCGGATTCGCCATGTTCTTTGATATACTCTTCCAACAACTTGTCATATTCAGAGTCTTCGATCAAGGGGGTGCCATGTGAATATGCCTCGATATATTTGTCAAGCTCTTCTTTTGTGATACTCATGACTCATCACCTGTTTCCTCTTTCGCGACAAACGTATCGGTTTCACGGATCTGACGATAAAAGCATGCATAATGCTCTTCACGTTCTTTGGCATATTGATGAATCTTGAACGCTCCAGAGTTCATCGTGTTCTTGTTGTGATTGTGGTCCCAGAATACGCCCATTCTTGAAGATGTATACGAACGATGATCAACCCCTGTTTTCAGTGAGATGATCTTGAACAATGCATCTTTCAGAATTGTCGGATCTGAGGCTTTGATGATTTTAATGTCCATATCCACGAGTTGGTTTCCTTTGAAGTGTGACAATGATACTGCATACTTCATAAGAATCACATCCTTTCTTGTAGTATAATGAATCGTAAATGATTACTCGTTGAATAATTCTTCTAACATCAAATTCGCATCTTCAACAACCGCCATTGACTCTGCGAATAAATAGAACTCTTCTAACGATTCACAACCCCATTCATCCATAAGTTGGGGAACACTTGTAATCATCATGTTTTCCATATTAACACCTCATTTCTGTTTAATGCCATGACGTTAACAAGTCAGCCAGAATCTCGGCTAAACTACTTCCACTGTCCTCGTTATCGTCATTGTCATTGTCGAATAATACAAACTCTTCCATTTCTTTTCCTCCTGATGAACTTTATAAATAACCATTTTGAACATTGTGATGAGTTGGTTTGTTGTGGACGTGTGGAAGTTGCTACCTTCCACATTTATTATTTTTTAATTATCCACGATTATTCGCAGATGATGCTACCAGTTGTGTCTGGAATATAAACTTCTTGCATTATGTAACACCTCCTTTGTACGGAGAATTCCACTCCGTATATTTCACAATGTTCAATTGGTTTTTGGGTAGTATAAGCGGGGGAATATTCCCCCACTTATACCATATTAATTATATATTTATTTGCTGATAAAATTATTATCCTCGGTTAAACCATTTTTGATCAATTCATTGAGTGTGTCTCGCTGCTTTTGTGTCATTATGTATTCAGGTGGACACATATAACCACGTGTGTATACACATATGCATTTGGATCGAATGATTAACCATTCAACCCAACCATATACAGAGAACTGTTGTTCCGCTTCATCTTGGACATCCTTCATACACATGTCTGGATTTTGTTTCAATATCATTTCAACCAATTTCCGTTCATGTGATGGGATTGCATAATGAACAACACCATCTTCATCAATAACAGCTTCCATGTAATTGACAAACGTTTTCTTATGTCTGTCGATTGAAAATGGTAATGCAAATGTTTCTTCAGGTGTGTAAATAAGCTCAACCTTTTCCATTTCAAAAAACTCCTTTATTATGATCATGGGGGCATATGCCCCCATGACTTTGTATTGTTTATTCGGACATTCTACCAGCGCAAATTGCAAACCATTCACGGAGTGACAACTGGAATTCACCAGTAACATAGTTGGTCATGCAAGAATACATGAATGGTTTGAAGCATTCATAACCAAACTGATCCAAGAATACATAATCCAACTGATCTCCATCAAAGTCCGCATTCATTCCACCAAGCGGTTCAATTGTCAAGGAAACCGTATCATCTGCATCTTCGAACTTATAACGCTTTACTTTTACAAGTGCAATAGATGCAAGATTGTTTGTTGGTTCACGTAACATCAAGCACCATACACCAGCGTCAACAATCTCATCCAAGATCTTAACGATTCTTTGATCACGTTCATTCTCATCAATGAATCGACAACTCTCTTCAAGTGTCCAACCATATCTGACAGACAATGTATGTGCAACTTTGTACTTATAAGCACCAAGCAACATATTATACGGAACTGCAATCTCATTGATATTGAGTAATGGATCAAGTGTAATAACACCTCTTGCAGAGAAGTGATACGGACCGCCAACAATCTCGGAACGAATGAAACCGGTCTTCTTACCCATTTCATTATCGATCAAATGATTACATGCTTCGAGCCAGTTGTTCTGGATACAATTCAGTGCGGAAATGACTTCTACATCAAGTTGCATGTATCGCAGCTGAAATTGCAATGCAACAATCTTGGTTAACCAACGATTGATGGTTGGATAGAATTGAGATTCAGATGTTGTATTAACGGGTCTGAATGCAGTTGAATAAATCGGAATATGTGATGTGAATACATCATTCTGGTGTTCCAACAGAATCTTCAAGTCTTCTTGCTTGGGTTTTGGACAACAATCCACCATGATGCTTTCGAAATCGGACGCAAATGCATCAAATCCAATTCCCATATACTTGTGCTTGTTCTTGGGGATTTTCTTGATAATGGCATTGATGTCATTTGTCGCAACACGTCCACGTTTCTTTTGGTTCTGACGAGAATCAAATTCGGTATCTGCATCAGAGTATTTTACATCATGATCCGCCTTATAGTTACCGAGAATGAAATTCAGCATATTATTGCCGATACATCTTTTGATCAAGAAGTAATAAGATGGAGTGATGACTTTATGTTTGTTCAAATTAACCCAACCTGTATAATTGAAGTTCAAGGAATGCAGCATAATTTCCGAACCACAGATTGGACACTTCTGACCAATAATGTCTTGACCAATAAACGCACCACAATCACAACGAAATTCACAATCGGTGAATTTGGACGAATTCACCAGTGCTTGTGGATCCACTGGTGAATATGTGTCCTCATTCTCTATCTTAAAACCATTCCGAAGAATCATATCGGAATAGTACTCATGTTCCATGTTAATTCTCTCAATGATCATATGATCATTCCCCTCCTTCTTTTATACCATCAATCCTTCATGCGTTCAAACAACATTGTGATCATGTCCAGTAAATCAATCGTCATTTGATTTGCATCATATACCAATGGAACATTTAACAACGATGGATCATTATGATTCACAATCGTGTATGATGTCATAACACTTTGAATGATACGTTCGATGTATACATTCGCATTCTTCTCACTCAACAGATACTGTTTCAGATTATTCAATCGAACATACTTCTTGATGTTGTTCATATCTTTCAAGGTCAATGAACGTGTAGATGTAGACACAGTCTTTGCTGTAAGAATATTGATCAATGGACTGTTTACGGTATCTGCTTCTGTTAATCCATAAATGTCCATCACCAAATGTCTGACATACAGCAACAAGAAGTACTTCTGTTTCATGCTCAGGATATCCGTGCTGATGGACGAATGGAATTTGTTATACAGCACAGTCGATATCAAACTCTTGCTCAAATCATTCATCTGAATCAGATTCTGTAAATAGAAATCAACCGAAGATACATCAGTGGTTACAATGATCTTACCAATGATATTGTTCAAGTCAAGATAAATCGCCGTATACTCTCCAGGATTAAAGGATCTGATGACACTGATTGGTGCAGAGGATGAAACGTTATCAGCCAATAATTGTGAAATGTCATCATCCACATTTACCAAGTGATATCTCAACTGCACTTTTCGTGTGAGCTGTGTTGCACGGGAGACAACCGATTTGATCAAACCAACGCATGAGAATGTTGGGCGTTTATTCAAGGAATCCCATTCTGATGCAAATGTCAGTTTAATCAATCCTTCACACAACAAGGTCTTGTGCATAATACCCTGAGTGGTTCCAGGTGCAGTTACTCCTTCTACTGCGCGCATTTCAAATATATTGGAATTGGACGAGATGCACTGCAAAACATTTTTGTTCACGTAGTTGTACAGTCTGACATACATGTTCGGATTGATTTTGTCCATGATATACTTGAATGCTTTTGCAAACAACTCCACCAGATCTTTTGGAGAATTACCAGTGGAAATGATGAAGTGTTCGACATAAATATGCATAATCTTAATCATGAAAGATACTGCATACATGTCTCTCAACATTTCAGGAGGGAATAAACCAACGACATTATCACCGACATTGTTGTCATCAACCATTTCGAAGATCTTCTTCATGGTTCGTTCCGGAAACAATTCATCATAGATGTCTTTGAAGAATTCATCAAATGTGACGATTGTGTACATCTGTGAATCCGTTTTATATTTTGCAATCAACATACTTGTCAACAAATCATTGTCATCATCATACAATGCCGTGAAGAAGTTGATCTGTTCACAAATCAAGTTCTGAATCTCAAGACGTTTACTTCTCAACTGGAAGATCTGAATGTCTGGATCTGGAAGTTGGTTTGGAAATATCAAGTCCCAATTGACAATGATATGAGCACCATTATGACGTACAATGACATCTTCAGGAATTGGGTTCCATCTGATGAATCTGGTCTTTTTGTACTTACGACCATCCGCACCAGTGGGAAATCCATTATATGGATATTCTGTTCCATGATGAATGTTATACGTATATGTCTCCTCCGGATCATATGTGTATACCAAAGTCTTGTTCACAACATCGGGCTTTTTCTTCCCCATTTCTATTCACTCCTTCTTTGTAAATATTTATGTCAAACATTTGTGATTCCACCGGATAAGATTCCTGTGTAAAATACAAACTTACCACTCTTACGCAATCGCTCATCGATCTTACGTTCAATGATGGATTTCACGTAAATGAAGTCATCAACAATTGTCAATACAAATGGTGTTTTAATCTCCAAACATTTCTCAATGTTTGTTGGTGATGAAGTAATATAAGTTATGTTAGGTTTATCGGATAAGATGGGGATCAAGTCCCCGTGTATATACTTCAATGATGGTGTTTCAAATGATTTTAACATTTTCTCAATGCCTGGTAAGTATGTGTCTGAATAAAGATATAATTCTGAAATGTTTTGTTTTCTCGCTTCTTGAATAATTTTATATGGGTAAATGAAATTTGGTACAACCATTTGAACACTGTCTCTGGCGTCCATATAATTGAAATCAATCGAAAATTCCTTCTTAATCCATGAATTGATATCATATGTTTCGCGGTTGAGATAGCTTAGGAGGATGTCCTCAAGGGACATCCTCTTCATCGCTTCTGTACATTTGTTTTTATTTATCATATAACTGATAATGTTGAAACCAATGGCGCTAACCACATCTTCATATTGAATGATCAATCCATCTTTTCCAATGAATGATAAATCAATCATACGATGTCACCCCATGTGATTACATGTTGTCATCACTGTTAACAGGGAACTCTTCTGGATCAAGCTTTCTGCGCTTGCCCTTCTCGTAAGCGATCTCGCAGTAATCCTTAATCAGCTCCCAATCACCAAAGTGGTATTTGTCACCAACCTTGGTTCCCTTGAATGTGATCGAACGTTCACCAATCTTGTTGTCGTTCAGAGTGAACTTAACGGAAGATCCCTGTCCAACAATCGTAAGAACGCTCTTGTTATTGAATTCAAAACGAATGCTTGCGGCACCGGGATCGTTGATTTCGTCAAGAACATTTCTGATGACTGCAACATCACCCGGATACAAGAACAGTCTCGGAAGCTCCTTCGGGGGTTTCTGTTCGTAAACGTCCTTACCATTTGCAGGATCCTTACCAACAGACTGCTTGATTCCGATGAGGGTGAACATAGCAGAACCGGCATTCCAGATCGAGATGTCCATAATTCCATCAGATCCGTACAGTTTACCGACCGGGAAGTTCTTCTTCTGCTGCTGTGGCTGCTGCTGGTTGTTACCACCACCATTGTTGTTGTTGTACTGGTTGTTGCTGTTGGAATTAAATCCATTTCCATTGTTAAAACCCATAAGTATTCCTCCTTAAAAGAATATAATATAGTATATTAAAGTACACACTGGATTCAATATTATTCATCTTCATCATATAGATGCATAATATCATTTACCGTAAATTGGATACTGGTTAAATCATTTTTCCGAAGTCCAAACTGTGTCGACAAGAAGTTGTCAGTGTCTTCTTCAAACTCATCAAACCAATCCTTTTTCGATAACTGTTCCAGTGTATATGTACTTACGGCTTTGATCAATTCATACAGATTCAACGCATGATCCATTAACGTATCAACATCGTTGATGTTAGTTGGTTCAATACCAAGTTTCTGCTTAATAGAATTGATAATATCAATCAATGAAGTTAATGTTTCTCCAATGATGAAATTTCGTAATTGCAAATATGACGGAAAATTATCCGTCACATCTGCTTTGTGTTTATCCAACACATCTAACATGTCATTCAATTGATCGATCAAACAATTCAAGTTGATCTTCCATTCATCGGGATCAACAAAGATTGCATCACCGTCAATCTGATATATCTGATCAGTCAAGTCATAACGACAACCAGAATACTGTTCAATCCAGTTGTAAAATTCATCCCACATACATTACATCTCCTTTTGTTGTATATTAAATGTATATCATCCGTGCTGCTGTGCATCCACCCTTTGTATCAACAATTACAACATCAAACAATCCAAGCAACTGTTTAAATGGTGTTAATAATTTATCGACAACAAAGTCTGGATCAATTGCACCAGATAACCAATCTGGGATTTCTTCATATGTTTCTGGCAGACTTATATATGGATCTTTCTTATGTGATGGATCTTCTGCTGACAATAACTCATACAGACGTCTCATTGTCGGATTCATATTCCGTTCCATAAATGCATATGATAATGGAATGACAAATACTCGATCCATTGGCAAGATCTTTTCATCAGGAAACATATTATTCCAGATAATTGCACCACGCATTTGTGATGGTAATGTTTTTGTTGGATCATATGATTCTACTTTCTTTGTACTTTGTGTTTTATGATATGAAGTAACACGTGTGACAAGTGGCAATAACTTTTCTTTCAATGCTTCATATTCATCCAACAATGCAGCGACATTGATCTTTTCGGTTGTTAATACATATTTATCATGCAATTCCAACATGATTGGTTCCAAGAATTCTGCTGAATCACGTTTCTTGAATGATAATCCAGTTACGGAAATATTATGGATATTTCTTAAATGTCCTTCTTGAACCATACACGATGCAGAATACATCTTCTTGGCAAACAGTGACATGGATAAGAATGCAAACTCATTCTTGAATACAAACTTATCTCTGTAATATTTGTCTTTGATTCCCATGTTGTTTGTAATGTTTTCAACCATTTTCGGAATGACTGCTTCAACAATTAATCTCATACCAAATGCGGATGCGATTAAGCAAGAGTCACGGAAGTTATCCACGTGTGCTTGGAACTCATCCAGGAAATGTGCGAAATGTACCATGAGTGAATCTGTATCTGTTACACATACAATCAATCGAGTCATGGATGCCGCACGTGCTTCACCATCATTGACAATGTATGGATACACACAATTATCCAATATCATCTTCATGATATATCTCATATCAGATTCAATCTCAGGTGGCATCTTAACACCATAACCTGCTTTGAATACAGATTCATCTGTTAAGTCTTTCGAGAAATCCATTTTGTTTAATTTCAAATAATGCATAACGGATTCCACATGATGATGCAGATACATTGTCAAAACCAATCTCATATTATATGCCAACATCAATTGATTCTTTTGTGACTGTGGTAATGTGTCGATATACTTTGTTAATTGCTTCCGATCACTCATGGACGGATGATAAACCATTGCCAACAATCTATTGGTGACTTGTTCGGTTGTGAACGAACCACCAAACAAATCACGGTTTGTTGTATCAGTTGTTAATACAATTCGAATGAAATCATACAGTTCGTTGATACCATTCAACAACGCCCATTTGTTTCTGTTGGCAGATAATAATTCCAGACAACAAATTAAGGTTGTTGTCATATTTTTGGCAGTACCTGCTGTAGCTGGTGGAATGTATACTGAATAGAATGGTGATAAGGTGGTTCCGGATCCACCATAATCCGCATTCATAATGACTTTGACATTACCTTGACCAACATCCAAGTTTTTGTATTCAATGGATGATGGTTCAAACTGATACATCTGTTTCTTTAAAATCCCTCGATTGTTACCTTCGGTCTCCAAGAATAATACAGTCGGAGATAAGTATTCTTCATGTTGTTTGAAGAATGTTGCATTACCAGAAATGATCGGTTCTGTTTCATCAATCCAATCAAATACTTTGGTCATGGTTGTGTCAAAACATTCGTGAGTCATATTATTATCCATTTTACACGGAATGTCAATGAATCTGTCTTCGACATGTCTTCTGACAATTTCGTATACACGAGAACGATCTATGTTCGGATGCATTCTCATATACATCTCACATACTTCGTTCTCATATGTTTCCACTATATTCATTTTACCACTCTCTTTCATTTTTATTGGGGTGATCATATGGATTATAATGATCTTCAGAATAAACCAACCATCAACGATGTTGAAGTCGTTGGTGATATGACGTTGGAAGATATTGGTATTGTCGAACTAACACCAGAAATGGTTGCTGACATATATCTTGAAACGTTTGGATTTATTCTGTAATCAATATAAAATAAACGGCAGTATTCTGTCGTTCATTATAAGAATATACTTATTCTAAAAAATAATTTTTCAGGAGGTTTTACTTATGCTTGAATACATTAAGCGTCAGATTGCTGAAAAACAAAAAGCCAATCAGAATGTAAGTCAAGTTGTTGATCCCACTGATCAGCTTGATAGTGCTATCTTGGAATATGCACATCTTGCGGATGAATTATCTGACTTGACCATGGAAGGACATAATGCATTACGTGAACGACCAATTCTTGATATTCCGATTGAAGATGATGTTGAATTGGATTCTATTGAGATGTCAATCACCAGTGGTAGAATCATGGATGTTCCTGCTGATATTACTGCTATGGAACATGCATATGAAGATCAGAAGACATTCAATGACTTCTTCCAGGAGGCATACAAAAATACCGGTCGGTTGACACGTGAGAGTGATGCTCATTATTCTGAAAGAGTTATGAATATTGCCGATAAGGAATATCATGCTTATATGGAATACGTCATCCAAGAAGGATTGTTTGGTAATGACATGCTTTCGATTAACGATGATCGTGTTCCTGCTTCGATTATGGTCGACTTTGGTAAGTACTCTGGTGGAAATTATATCACCAAGATTCCGGTTGGCTTTGAATGTGATCATAATAACAAGGTCAATATCAATCAGATTCATGCAGTTACCATTTCTCAGAACATGCGTGTATTTGCACATGTTGCTGAATTCTTGGCAAACCAGATCCATACGAACCAGCACATCAATATTCGTGGATCTGTATGGGACGTTGCTACTCCAGTCATGATGATTGTTCCAAAGTTTACCGGCAGATACACCACCATTGTGAAGTTTGAGATTGAGGGTGGAACGGACGAGTTCGTTTCTTGGAGCATTGAAGAAAGCAAGATTCGTAAGTCCAAGAATGAAGCACTTGATCTGAACAAGATTGAAGGTGTTGAATCTCCAGTTGAGAAGTATGATACTAAGAAGGTATCCTCTATGCATCTCACCTTCAAGGATAAGAACAAACCCATCAACGAATATGTTGCTCCAAAGAAGATTCCTTCTCGTTGGGATCTGTATAATGATAATACCGATTATGACTATATCGAAGAGAGTACATCCAGTGATATCACATGGACACTCATTGGTTGTATGGCAGCCGGTGCTGCAGTTGGTGGTGTTGTAGGTGCTGGTATTGGTGCGGCTGTTAGTACTTTAGACGTTCTCCTTGCAAGTATGGCATATGGTGGAGCAATTGGTGGAATGCTCGGTACAACTGCAGGTTCATGGGCGGCTGTTTATAAGATTCGCGATAATGTACCAACGCTGTTTGCAAAGAACATTACCAAAGCAATTTCGAAGTGTGTAAAGATTGCAAACGAAAGTCCATCTTCTGAAGAAGTATACATTTCTGAATTGAAGAAGTTCAAGAAAGCAAATAAGAAACTCAGCAATGAGTTAAGAATATGGGATCCCGAGAATGCTAAGAGATGGGATACTCATACCATGTACAATGATTACACCAGCAATCGGGTTCCAGAGAACGTAAGAACAGCTTTGAAGAAGGCAACCGAAAAGGTTGGTGAAATGATACTTTCTCTTGAAGCTGGTAAACAGAAATTTGAGAAGAAGTTCCTGAATGAATACCTTGAATCACTGAATGATTTGCTTGATGCAATTTGGTGCAAGAATGATGAAGCGAAAATCAAGTCTGAAGGTTATTATGCGTTGACGCTTGATGAAGTCATTCAAGAGATGGCTGAAACCGATTTCATTCAAGAGGCAATTGACTTCGGCGGTGGTGATAATGCCGACACACCCCCAAGCGGTGACAACAGTGGAGTGAATGATGCAGGTGCTGCAACAAATGCTGGATCGAATGATACTGGGGATTCTGGTAATATCGATCTTGGTGCAACGGATAATGCAAATAATGATGCTGCACCAACAGTTGATGCAGATGCACAAAAGGCAAATGTCAATGACGTAAGTGATGCAATTGCTGCTAAGGTTTCTAATGAGACCAATAAGGACTCTGCAGATCTCGGTATGGATGCAGCTCCAACATTTGATTCCAATCCTGATGTGAAGCTGGATCTGGATTCCGCTGATGCTGGTTCTACTGATACAAGTAGTGAAGATGTGAATAATCTTGAACCCGATCTGTCCCAGGATTCTTCCAATGATATGGGATCTACTGACAACTTCAACACTCAGGATGTTACTGGAAATGATTCGACCGAACCTTCTTCTGATGAAATGAAGGACGAGTTGAATGGTGATTTCGGTGACAATACTGATGTAAATTCTTCTGATCTTGGTGGTGGATCTATGGACAATATCGATGATATGTCTATTGATGATTTACTTGCTAAGGGTGAAGATAAACTCAAGGGCATGTCCATTGCACAGTTGAAGGATTTCTTGAATGATGGTTTGGGTGAAGAAGAGTCTGCTACGGTTGAATATGCAACCGGTTTACAGAACTCTATCAAGAATCATGTGAGGAATTGCCTTGGTATTCTCAACACAACCAAGCTGAGTGTAAAAGATCTTGTTACGGCATTCAAGACCGAAGGTCATGAATTAAATAAGAAGCTGACTCTTGCAGGAAACTCTGATGAGATTAATGCTAATCAGAAGCTTATCTATGAGCAATGCAATAAAGCTTTGGCCAACTTACAAGCTAAATTGAAGGCAAATCCGTCTGAAAGTGATAAGGGTCCATTACAGAAAGCCATTGTTGATTTCTGCAGATCCAGTTCCAAGATTACTACAGAAGCTGCTGAAATCGAAGGCATTGATGAGAATGGTGTTGTAATTACTGAGTGGACACTGACGAAAGACTATATCAAGGGCATGACACCAAAACGTGAAACATTTGAGCGCCTTATCAGAATGGCAGAAACTTACAAAAAGCAACTTGGTAATGGAAAGACAATTGAAGGAAAAGATTTTGCAGCTCTGAAAAGCAATACCGACAAATATCTGAAATTTCTTGGAGCTGAATCCAAAATGTTATCACATGTTAGTCATGGATCAGATAATAGACGTTTAAACGCTGCCAAGCAAATTAAAAACGCTTATCATTCGGCATCAAATGGTTTTTCAAATGAGGAAGATGATGCATTGTTTAATGCAAAATTGAATAAGCAATTTGGAACTTCGACTCCTGAAGATGATGAAACTATCAACAGACTTGGTGAAAAGAAACAAAAGCATTATGAAAGAATGTCGAAAATTGATAATGCCGATTACATGTTAAACGTTGAGGATTTCTCTTATTCAAGCAGAGCTGCATCAGAATTGAAGAATTTGAACAGTGTTGTTCGGCGTTTAATGTACTCTCTGCAAACCAGTATGTCTTATAATGGTAAGCCATATAAAGCACTCGACAGTGTATTCATTTCGTCAATTCGTAAATCAATTGACGAGTACATTTCCAAACACGAAGAATTCTTAAGACTGCTTAAGAAATAATTTAAGGAGGTTGAAATATAATGGCTGAAGATATTAAAAATCTTTTGAATGATATTATCCATGATACGGATAACAACTCTTATCCGGACAAATATAATATCAATTCCGATAATAAAGATAATGTCTTTGATAAGGCAGACTTCCGTGAGAAGCTCAGCATGAATGTTCTGAAAGACATTATCTCGGCAATGATGCATGATGAAACCAAGGATCTTGATGGAATGATTGATGATTCTATTAAGAGGCATATCGATACGAACTACAATGGTTCTTGCTACAATTACTTGACCAAGAGCTGTTGTGCACTTCATTCTCCGATGTTGGGCTCCATCATTCAGGAAATCAACAACAAGACAGAAGAGGTTGCAGAACAAGTTGAAGCAACTAAGAATTGTCCCAACTGTGTAACGGAAGCAGAACTGAAAACAAAGGAGCTGCTTGACAGTTGTGATGATGGTGAGACATATAAGGAATTCCGCAGACGTCTCCGTGATAAGGTATCCAGAGATATTGTCGAGGAAGTTTCCGGTTGCATCACGGATGGTAATGATACGCCAGAATTCGAGGATGTTGATAAGAAGATTGTTCAATCAGAACAGAAGAACGATACCGGTGACACACCTCCTGCACCAGAAGAGCCACAGACAGAATCTAAGATCATTCGGATGTGTGGTTCTATTGTACAGGAATCTGTAATGAACAATCATCCAATGTCAACTGAAGATGGTTTGAATAAAGCCATTATTGAATACTGCATTGTTCAAATGGATCGTTTGTTCAAACAGAACACAAACATTGATGGTTACAGCTTGTATTTGAAATAATGACATGATATGTATCGGGGGCTTTAAGCCCCCGATATAATCATTTGAATTGTTTTGTAAATATTGGGTGGAGCATTGGCAATTTACTCCACCCAAAAAAGAAGGAGGAACGGTTGACACGCAGATTCACGTGTCATCATCATGCAGAAGCAATTGCAAACGATGATTAATCAATTGTAACATAACGAAGTTCCCGATACCGCGCCACCCCTATTGGGGTGACGTGTATAAATCGGGAATTTACAAAATAGGAGGTTGTCGCACCAAGACTACATGAACAACTCGCATCATGCAATTATGGTACAAATATAAGCACTATGACACTTAAGCTTATATTACACCATTGTTTTATCATCCAACAATCATCATTTGATCCATGATACTCTTTTCAAGTTCCACTTCACGTTTCGTCACACTCTCCATATCAGATGGAAGTGCACTATAAACGAATTGATCAGGCTGTTGTTCTTGATGCGGTTTGCCGATACTGCTGATGAATTCATTCAGATCTGCACGGAAAGATGGATATAGTTTATTACCATTATTTTCAGCAACCAGATCGATGACGTCATCAAATGTTTCTTTCTTACCATACAACAGATTGAAGTATTCTTTACCAGCACCTTCATGAGACCAATCGAAATTCATCAACTTCTCCTTGGTTTCTGGAGAAATACATTCGTCGTTTTTGGTTGATGAGAAGAAGTAGTTTGATTCCGGAATTGCAAATCTGCTGAATGTACCTCTCATTGCTTTGATCACCGGACTGATTGGTGTATCATAACCGTTCATGTGATAATGCTGCATATTCGTGAACGCTGTATCAGACATCACATTATAATCATAATCAACACCTTCACGCTCTGTACGATGACGTCTCTCTTTTGCTTTCGAGATTTTCTCAGCAGATGTCTCTACCGTGATATTACCACTCAGAATACCCTTCAACGTTTCTGGATCCGTAATCATTGTTGTCCAAGATGTCCACAACTGTGGAATCGGACAATATGTGAATTTGATGTCACCTTTGTTCCATGCTTCAACGGCTTGTTCTTGACTGAGCCATGGATAATCATGTTTGACCGAATAATCGATTGCATCCAATATTACCTTCATTGCTTCTCGCCAATCGTTTACATTGTAATATTGCTTTTGTAACGATGACAATCTGTGATAGATTTCTTTACGTTCTGCAGAATCGAACAGCTCTTCATCACTCTTGTGATACTTTAACCGATGATTTGCACGAACGATACATGTACTCATTTCTTCATGGATCTTTTGCTTCTGTTCATCCGATAACTTGATCACCATAACATCCTTGGTGGTTGCTTTACGTTTGTTTTGTTCAATCTTGCGTTGGATTGCTTTTGCACGAGTGGACTCTGTGAACATCCCAGACATATCATCATCGTCATCATCTTCCAAGATCATTCTTTGTAATTCAGCAGTACGATGTTTCACGTCCGCCATCATTTGTTCATCAACAACAGTTGGGACAATACCTTTGTTGAGTTTATCAACAAATTCATCAATTTCTTCGATGTCATATGTATACACATAATCATCATCGAGATTCATTTTGGTTTCATCCATAATAAAACACACTCCATTCTTTTATAATGTATATGAAATGTGGGATACCGTATCCCACATATCTCATATAAATATTACATATATCGAAATAAAGTATTCTCCGCACGAATCAATAACTCGTAAATGTATTGCTATAATGAGTTATGCATTTAACGAAATTTATTATGACGGGAAGTGAATATAGAATGGGACAATTGGTTTATGATGAACAATCACTGGTGGATTCTCAGATGTATAAATACGATATGTATTTACATTCCAGAATCAATAAATATACTGGTGATGGTAGAACACTTGTTACATATTACAATATCAATGATGCTGATACAACCATGTCACTTGGTATGGACGCAATGTATCAAGTATTGGGTAATGATTCACCATTACGATTTGATCGTATTGAAAATATGATCATATTGGGATTTTCTCAATTAAGTCCAGAAGATATACAAGCATCTACAACGAATGTTCGTAATTATAACTTACAAGGTGAAGCATATATTATACCTGGAACAATCATGCCAAAAGAGAATGATTTCTTTATTGTAAATCATATCAGAATGAATCATGTATTCCAAGTAACACAAGTATCGCAAGACGGATTAAACACAGATGGTTCTTATAAAATCCAATACCAATTATTTTCAACAAATCCGGATGAAATCGCTTTCTTGGATAAACAAACGGTTGGTAGATATGTCACCGATTTACAAACCATTGGTGGTGAAGATTTAACACCAATCATTGGCGTGGAAGATTATCAATTACGATCACGATTGATTCGAATGATCGATGACATGATCGAGAATTATAAAGCTCGGTTTTATGATAAAACACATAATTGTTTCTTGTTACATTTAAATGGTCAAACATTGTTTGATTTATGTGGTAATTACTTTATGCAAAGAAATTCCATCATGATCAAAGATAATGCAACGAACAATATTGTTTTAAATCGTGATAAATGTCATGAACGTGAATTGGAATCATATTATCAAGCTTCACCATATAAATGGATTGAACGTGATGCACCATTGCGTTACCTGGAGCAATTCAAATATCACACTGTAAAAGCAAATGAAACATATCCTGATTCTACATTTAAAATGTATGGGACGGATGTGGATGTCATGTTGTGGAATCCTGCATGGTGTCCAAAAGCAGAAGCACAAAAGTACTTCTCCGATCGTGTATATGATATCTTATATAATGAACAAGATATCCGTACTTGTACGATGGACAAATGTAGATGTTGTGAAAGATGTGACACTTGTTATGCCAGACATTATTATTTGAAACGATATGATTTTATTTCATTAATTCATGATTTCATACATGGTAAATTAACGAAGTTGAATCAATTATCATTGTATACCGGTGATCAATTATTTGATAATGCTGATGCTAAGGAGATATACTTATGGACTCCCATCATCATATACATTATTAAATATATTTTAAAATTAAAATCATAATATAAGGAGGATTAAATATGTTTTATTATGATAAGACAAATCCGATGAGATGTCCGTGTCAACCGGCACCTCCTCCACCACCACATCCAGTTCCATGTTTTCATGATTCATATGGACATGATTGTTATCATGAACATAATGGATTTCCACATCCACATTTACCGGTGAATGGACCGTTTATTGGATCAATGTTTGTACTGGATAATTACTCCCCATATTTGTTTGATTCTTATTTCATCAAGTATGGTTCCATTATTAATGTATCCGAAAACGTTCAAACCCACATCACTCAAAGACCCGATGCATCGTGTATTAACTTAGCTGCTAAGTTTAACTTCGTTGATGCAATCAACAAGAATGTTGTATTGGAAGAGTATTTGGAAAAGTGTATTGGTCAGAATGCAGAGAAATACCAGAATGCACTTCCACTTATGAAGTCTAAGTTTACATTCCGCATGTATTATTCTATCTTCGATGATATGGGTGGAGTTGTTGATGAAAGAATCGTTGAAGTATCCACATATGATACATTGTTACATTATACGGATATTCGCGATTTCTTCTTACAATCCACCAAGGGTATTTTCGTTGATAATATTCCTGGATATGATTATGCTGGTCTGTACAGACTCGTCGTCAATAAGATTGAACTGTGGGTTGGTACAATTGATACTCCTGCAAAGTGTGAAGATGGTTACAACCCATATTATCAGTGGACGGATAACAATCAGCGCATTGTATTACAGCATGACACAATTGAAGCGTGTCCAGCTGATGATACATTATTGCTTGCAACATGTGATGTGAATTTGTCATTCCCATTCCAAGCAAATATCACCACCAGATTGCGTCTGTCATTTACTGCATTTACTTCTTCCATGATTATTGTAAATCAAACGTATGGTATTTGGAATGCAATCTATGAACCCTCGGAATCTCGTATCAAGACGCTTGAGGATGAGATTGTAACTCTGAAGGAAACCGATCGTTTGTTACAGAATCAGATCGATGCAATGAATACAAGAATGGATGAAATGAATAATACCATTCTTGATCATGAGAGACGTATCGCTGCAAATGAATTGGCGATTACGACATTGAATAATGTATTCGCTGATAATCTCCGTGTAATCAATGAGCGTTTGACTTCTCTTGAAACAAGAGTTACTGCATTGGAGAATATTCCTCTGGCAACTCACAAGTATCGTGAAGGTGACACTTACATTCGTTCCCAGCTTACTTGGGAAACAATCGGTCAATTGTATCAAGTTGCACGTGAATTTGTTGCAAGCGGTAATTTCAATGATGAAATTGCTGCAGGTAACATTGTACCGCTTGCAGTGGACGGTTCTGTTACATTAACTGCATTAGCATCTCGAATGGATGCAATTGATGATCGCATTACGTCTTATCATCCAACAACTGTTGTTGATGATGATGACAATGGCGTGGATGATGATCTTTAATCATTGATCATTTCATCGGGTATTCTAAAAAGTGAAAATTAATCCATTATGTAGTATCGGTTATACGAATTATTAATTACTTTTTAGAAAGGAGATGGAAGGATGAGTGGCTAATGCAAAGGAAATTAATGTTGATATTTATTCAAGACACTGGTACAACAACGTCAGATGGATTCCTTATCCAGTATCAAAAGAATCCCCACAACTTGGGTATTCAATTGGACTGACGGATCTGCTGAGTTTGTTGCATCATTCTGAAGTATGGTTGTATGATTCGAACACAAAACGTGTCATCAATCTGAATAATCTCAATGATTATTTTCCAGATTATGTTCCACCTTGGGGCAGAGGCGGTGGAGGTTCAGACCCCCAGAAAACTTATGTTGTTTCAGACACAACAGAAGGATGGTCATCCCAACCAACTCTTGTATCGGAAAAAGATGTATTATACATCTATACCGATTACATTATTACCGATGTCGGTGATGAAATCCCTGGCATCAAAGTTGGTGATGGTGTAACACCTGTTACACAATTACCATTCACTGCATCCTCTGGTGGATCCAGTGGTGAAAAGGAAGTGTATTCCAAAACTACAGCGGAATGGGATGCACAACCAACATTAATACCCAAAAAAGATACGCTGTATGTTTACACCGACTATATGACTATAGAAGGTGTGACAATACCAGGTATGAAGATTGGTGACGGATCTACATACCTTATCAACCTTCCATTCATCAACACATCTGGTCTGACAGATATAGAACGTACAACACTAATCGACAAGGTTGGTGTGAAACCTTCTGAAGGTGATGATGATGAAACGTTGATATTCTTCGACGGTCTAATTGGTGATTAAAAATTATTAAAAAGGAGAGATTTATTATGGCAACTTCTTACGATTGGGAAGACAGAGGTCAGGGCGGTTCTCATGCTGATGACCTGTACGTCTCGAAACTTACGATTCCGGTAGCCGGTGGTGGTACTGCTGACTACTTTATTCGTGACGAGCAGTCCCGTGCAAAGATTCAGGATATCCTGAATTCTATCAGCTCCGGTGTCGTATTCATCGGTAAGACCAATACTCCTCTGACTGATGGTTCTACTACTGCAACCATCATGCTTAAGGAGAATGGTGATTATACCAAGCAGGTTACCCTCACTGCTGAGGACGTTGGTTCTCTTGTTACGGTTGATAAGACCGCTTACACTCCTGCACTTCCTCAGGATGCTGAGTATGTATGGGATGGCGCACAGTGGATTGAGTTCGGTTCCTCTGGTGAGCTCGGTGCGTTTGCATTCGTAGACACTGGTGATGTTACTGTATCCGACCTGGTTGATACAACTGGTACTCACACTGCTGCAATCACAACCACTCCTACTGCTGCAACTTATGATGATACCAAGGCTCCGACCGTTACTCTGGCGGATGGTACTGTAAGTGGTTCTGTTGGTACTGCTCTGACTGGTACTGCAACTTACAACGAGGCTACTGGTGTATCTGTCACAGCTCCGAGTGGTTCTGAGACTGCTAACTACACCCCGGCTGGTGATGTTACTGTAACCGCAGCAGCATCTGGTACTACTGGTGAGATTGTAACCGGTGTTACTACCACTGGTTCTGCTACTGCATCAAACCTGACTGGTGCTGGTACTTCTGTTGTACCGAGCTACTCTTTCGCAGTTGGTGCATCTGATGAGACTCTGACGATCACTCCTGCAACTGCAATCACAGCAGTTCGGGATACTGATTTTACTCCAGTAACTGGTATCGCAACTGGTGTTGAGGTTACTACTGGTAATCTCGGATTTGATGGTACTGGTGTTGTACTCGATGTTGCAACAACTCCTGGTAACGTTGATACGAGTGCTCTTGCACTTGCAGATGGTACTGTCACTGGTACAGTTGATGATACTGATGTTACCTTCACTCCTCAGGCAGGCTGGATCAAGTATGACAAGGCAGATGCATCTGCAGATGTTACTGTTGCTACTACTTCCAAGCCCTTCAGTGTTACTCCGCACACTGGTGCGTAATCACTACAATTACAAAAAACATTGTTGGGGGCGCATATGCGCCCCCACGTGTTTATATTGTGATGTTTAATGCTTTCATAATTTCAGCGCTATTGTATCTGCCTTCACCATCTATCTGTAAGCGGAAGAAGTTGTCCGTATCATCAACCGTAATGTTGTGTTTATTAACAACAACAACAAACTTGGGTATTGTGGCATTTTCGAAATAATAAGTATAATCGATGTTATGTTGTTTGAGTTTGTCAACGAACGATGATAAGATTCTGTATCTGATGAATGGATGTTGATAATTGTCATTTGTTGTTACAAACAATGAACCATAACCGCTGTGGATGATTTTGGGAATGCATTTGTATTTCAAGTCAAGATATTCAATAGTCCGACACCATACATTTCCAGCAACATGAGTGGTTATGAATAATGCTGCATTTAAGATTGGAAATGTATAGTTTTCAGTAATGGTATAAGATACGAAATCTTTGTACGGATATGTTGTGTTATTCTTAAAGATACCTTTATCCGACATGATTGGATCAATAAATACATCCCCATTGTTCATATTCAATACAATGGTCTTGTATGTTAACACAGCCCAAGTCTTGTTCTTGAAGTTATTGATTCGATAATAACTCTCGACAAGAATCTTTGCGAATGGATCCATTCGTTCAAACTCTTTTGAAATATACATTTACATAGTTCCTCCCTTTATGTTATACTTCTCTGAATTCACATGTGATGATATGACCAACCATATTCACCAGGCGTGTGATTGTTGTAATAGACACAACCAATGAATCATGATCTGCAGTCTGTTGGTACTTCAAAGTGAATTGTGCAACATTATTCGAGATGGTTTGTTTCAATACTTTCGACATATCTTTACGAATCATCTCTGGGGTGATCTTGAAATACTCAATGACATATTCGTACAACCGATTGAATGTGGGGTTGGCTGTTTTGTACACCCATTCTTCAATCACATCAGACATATCCGGTGTGAATAATGTGATAACACATGCGATGTTCGGTTGTTTGGCTTGTACTGTCTTAAGCAGTTCCCCAAGTTTTGATTGTGACATTGTATTGGTTGATGAATTCAACATTGTCACGAATTGATCATTGAGAGATGTTTTGTGAATCACATCTGTCTCAACTGCTTTACAGAATGCAGACATGATGATATCACACGCACATTTCTTGGACGTGTCTATGATGATATTTTCACTCACCATATCCTTTAAGTGTTGGATGGCGGATGGAGCCATCAATGCTCTTGCTTCTTCAAGTGTCATATAAAATACTCCCTTCAAAATATATTCATATGTTTAAACCCATGAATGGGATTACACTGGTAATTAATCCAATTTGAACATTGTGATGAGTTTGCGGTTGTTTGGTCGGAAGTAGCAGCTTCCGTATTTATTTGATTTTAATTATTTGCGATTATTCGCAAATAATGATACTGCCAGTAGTATCCGGAATATAAATTTCTTCCATGAAATATCACTTCCTTTCACACGGAGAATTCCACTCCGTCAATTTCACAATGTTCAAATTGGTTGATATAAATGTGAAGATACACCCACTTATACCAAATTAATTATATATTTATTTAAATAGAAATTTAATCGGGGGCTTAAAGCCCCCGATATAAATCATAATAATTGAATTGGTTCGTAATTATTGAATGTTACATGAACATACAATTTCCGACATGTTTCTGGTATATGGATTCTTACTCCTGTACGAATACATGGAATGATGAATTTTGTCCTACTGATATTGGATATATCTCCTGCAATAGAATCAGACAGATACAACATGACGTATTTCTTATAAGACCCAGTTAAGAATACATCAAATTCACCATTTGTATTCTTCGTATAATGGATTCTGATATATTCATTAATCGGAATGAATGTATCGTCTTTATGTGTCATTGGGAATGTTGGATCTGTTAATATCTCATATCTGTATGCATGGTCATAAATATGAATCATATCTTCAATTGGCATTTCAGATAAACCAATATCATCGGAAGTTGGATGATACAACTTCATGTCATTGATGGTTGGTACATGATTGAAATCGTTGTAATTTGTTGATGTTACTTCATTTGAGAGAATTGTATCTAAGATATCATCTTCCAAATCTTGATTGTTTGGATCTGGGACAAACATCTTAGAGTAATTCTGTAATGTGGTATGTTGGTATGGATACATATTGAATGTATATTGAATGTTTTGAGAAATGATCATGTGTTGTAATGCTTCTTCATAATTTGCATATACCGATCCATCGTTTGCAACATATACTGTATTTGTATTCATCAACAATGTATCACCAAAATCATCAACAAGTTCAATCAGTTCAAAGTTCTTCAATGATGTTAAACCGATCAATTGGAATGAACTTGGAGAAAGAATAATGAGATGTTCTGTGTCTTTGATTTGTCTACCATTTACCCAGAATTCATATCTTGTACGAGACAATGGTGTTGGAATATATCCCGTTACATCAATGAATCCATCTGCTGGAATACGTGATGCAAAGTAACGACATACATGCAAATGATTGGACTTAATCAGTTTGATATTTGGATTGATGGATTGATCGATTGTCAAACGTGTTTGAACTGTATTGTTATCCCGCATTGTTGAAATTGGATAACGATATTTAGATGAAGTATTGTAATAATACTCATACGGATTATTTACGTTTGAATTGTCAGATTTCATTGTGTCAACGATTGCTCGATTGTATGTTGTATCGAAATCAACCGTTATGATTCCGGATTGTGCAAACTGTATCGTTGGTTGTAAGATGAATTCATCCGATGGTAAAACATGATGTGGATCCGTGATTTGAATCCATTGTTTGGTAGAACTCATGATATCAACCGAAGATGTTGTGATATTGATTGTAACCAAACCACCATTACATGAATAACGATGATTGTGGACAACCGTCGTGATATAAGAACCACTGACACTACTTGCCAAAGAAGACTTTGTAATTGTGATGGTACCGTCACTATTTGTTTTACCAACGAATGTGACATTGGATATATTACCATTGAATCTTCTGGAATCGGGTATTGTGTTTTGTAAACAAATCAACGTAATGGTTTCATTTGGTTTGAAATCATTGATTGGTTGATTGATTGTGGTTTCGAATGTTTGTTGTGGTAAACCAACATTGGACATTGAACCAACAAATGGATTCTTGACGAATAATTTGAATTTGGTATAATCATACGTGGAATTGTTTTGTTTCACAACAATGTCTTTATATCGGACGACCGGTGTGTATGGTAACCGTCCACTGTGATGATTGTTTCTGTTAATATAAATGCAATCATCTGTGAATGTCTTATATGGTTTAATGTCATTCTGCAACATGGAGTATGATTCACCGGAGTCAATATGTTTGCGAATGTAAACGTACTTGTACAAATCATCTTCATGTTGTTTGGATTGGTCAATTGTCAATAATGGTTTGAAACGTACTTTACACAATGGCGAATGATCGGGTATGACATTGAAGTATGTTTTATTGTAATAACCCATATAAATCAATATCATGTTAGAATCTGGGAATCCAGATTTTTTCATAATTACCAAGAATCTTAATGTGTCTGGAGCTGTGAAGTCATAATCATTGTCATACTTGTAATGTGGATCAATTGATACATATGTTGCATATAACGATGGGTCAATCCATTCTTTGTGTTCCCAGTCATATAAGAAAATCTGGGTATATGGAACGTCCTTGATTGATGGTTGATATGTGGATGTGACTTGTTGTGCACGTCCATTCTCGATATAACCCATTGCTGCATCATACGAATCAACATTGTACCACGTTGTCGGATGTTCCTGTTCATCGATATATGATTGCAAACGATAAATGGTTTCTCGTGTTTCTTTTTGCTTCAACAGATAATTCTCCATTTGTCTGGAATAAATGTCTTTGTCATAATTCGTCGCTTCTGGATCGTTACGTTTGATCAATGCTTGTTTATACAATACTTGATATTGATTTAACAATGGAACATATTTTGTATCGATTAAGTCTTGGAAGATACGACGTTCTTCTTTCCAAACATAATGATCATTTGGTTCATCACGCAGTATCGGATATTGTTCCGACAATGTTAATGTTGTCCAATTGTGATTGATACAAGTCACATCAATCTGATCATGGAATGATGTGTGGTTTACAATCTTATCGTATCCAAGATATTTAAAGTTCCACTTCTTATGTTCATCGTCGATAAATCGATTCTTAACATCTTCGGGGAATAATGCATGAAGTCTGGTATAAATGTATTCCGCATTATTCTGAACGAATATTGGATCACCTGGGACGGATAAGTATCCATCTAAATCTTCATCCGAAAATTCAATATTGTAATTGAAGTTTGGATTGTAGAACGTTCGGTAATCACCATTGTATTCATCCAACAAATTACTCAAATTATCATCCAATACAGTACATTCAATCTCGGATGTTAAGAACGTTTCTGCTTCATCAAAGTCGTCAATTGGTAACCACTTTGCATCACGTTCATTGACAACCGCTTCCATCATACCATGCGCTTGTGAATGATCAATGGACGTAACAGTTGCTGGGAATACATATTCTGGATGTGATGTTGGTGATAGATATACGGTTTGACCAACAGTCATTCTACCTTTAATGGAAATAGCATCTTTATCCACAGCACCAATATCAACATGCATAACTTGCGATGGTTTAAACAACAATTGTGGTTTATGTGTTTTTGAATAATCTTTCAAAATCAACATATTCAACTTCTCGTTGTTTATGGTAATTGCATCATTGGAATTCTGCAACATGGTTTTTGGATTCAATGTCAATTCATTATGCTTATCCAATACCATGAAATGATTTGCAACCAACAATTCGTAATTGGTTTCGGTATGTTTTTCATTTGCGGGGACTTTACCCGGAGTTGGAAGTGTGTCTTCATGAGTATTTGAAAAACGAACAGTTGTGTTTGTTGCAGACGGTAACAATCTGACATCATCCAATGCACATGCAGTTGATGATACACGTTCAAAATTAACTGTGATATCAGATAACAAACGAACATATTGTCCCGTCGTATCATATACACGGAATTGACAACCTGTGATTGGAGTTCCATCAAAGAACAAATATTCACATGGTTTTCTGACATCTTTCAAATACCACAGATGTGCACCGGTTTGACCAACAACTGGTACAAATGTGATATCAATTGTATCACCAAAAGTATCTGATGAATTTGGATTGATGAAGTGTGCATCTTTCGTTGCAGTCCAAACAACATATCCCAATTCATGTGCGGTTGATGCACCAAAGTCAATACCAGTGATTTCCGATATTGCATACAAATCATGAACATGATTTCGAATTGCATCTACACAATACTCTTCCAATTGCAATAAGTAATTGTTTTCGGTATTGCGTAATGTTCTGACTGCCAACTCATATTCGGGGATTTTATCCTCTAATATTTCTTTTGTTGCAAGTAAGAAATTACGTGCACGTGCAAATGTATGATTGTACTCGGGCAATATTTGCATATTGTAATCTGTTGATGCATGATACAATTCCAGCTGTAAGAATTTGGAATCATACATGGATTGATCCAACCATTTCTTGTATTTGTAATCATTCTTCTTATGATTGATTTCTTTGAAATGATTGTATAATCCTTTCACACGATACTGTGTGTTTTCATAATAACCACTGGATCGATATGTGGTTCGGATGGTTGTGGAGAACCAGTTTGCTTGTTGACGAACATACTTCTGTTTGGAATTCTTTCCACCATAGAATGAATTACTCTTTACACACTCTTGGGTTGTTGTGTACAAGTTATCCATAATATCATCATATGGGAAATTGTTTACAATGTAATTATATTCTTCACGCAAATTGGATTGCATGTATAATTCCAAACCATCATAATATGTTTTCAATTCTTGTAATGCATCATTGATATCCTTTTTCGCTTGTAAGTATTCGATGGATTGATCGAATGCATGTTTGTAATTCGTCAAGATATAACTCATATGATCACGAACACATGATATGAACTTTGTAATCATTCGAGCAAAGTTTGGAATATAATACCACCCCGTATTTGCATACGAAGATGTTTGCTTTACCCAGTATCGCATATCCAGTGAAGTCTTTCTGGTATCGATCAAATAATGATTCTGATCTTCGTCTTTCGAATAAATACATTGTGCAATCCAATAATACACATCCGATTTCGCAATGGTTTTATTATAGAATATGAATGGTAATCCATCATAGAACTTGTACATTTGATCCGTTCTGTAATTGGATTCTGTTTCACTGAATACGGTGGAAGCACGTGTTGCTCCCGTGAAGTTTGCATAATCGAAATGTTTTGTTTCCAAATATTTTGATAAGTTGTAATCAATATAACGCGGGCTGTAAGTGCGGTTGGTTAATGTTCGATAGAAGTATGATTGTAACAGATCCTTACCATTGTTCAACAATCTAAGTGTATAGAATATGAAGTTCAATAAGAACGGAGCTGCTTCCGAATGTTCGTTATATGTATCAATATTATATTGCGTCATGTTTGGTGTTGCATATGCGATTTCCGATTCATATTGATCAATCAATTCATATGCATCCAACTTTCGTTTCAATATCTTGGATAACAAATTAACGACTGTTTCATTATCATATTTACCAAACATCAATTTGGATAACTTCATCAGCTTGTTTTCGACATGCCAATATCGAATGAATCCAGCATGTTTTTCAACTTCTGTCATGAATCTGTCATAATCCAAAACAACATCTTCTTCAAATTCATCATCCACATTCTTTTCATATGGATTTTCCGTATCAGAATACAATACAAAGAATTTGAATATTTCATCACCATTCAAATTGTCTTCGATATAGAATGTATTACCAATACCATGGAAGTGTTTGATGGTTGGATATGCAAACAACCATGATCTGTGTTCACGTGAATATTTCAATGTGATGAAACATTGTTCGGATACATTTCGATTGTACCGGTGTGATGTTGGTGTATCTTCATAGAATTGCTTGTTAATATCATGCAAATCTCGGAAGTTCATAAATGTTTCATTATCATAGAATGGTGCAGAAACCGTAATTGCAAACTTCTCATAATACAGCATGTAGAATTCATCTACAACATATTTGCGGTAATTTTCAAATTGGTCTTCACGCAAATGACCGAATCTGAATAATGCATTCATGAAATTTGTAAACTTCTGTAATGCATCTTCATTAAACATTCCCGTCAACATACTTCCAATCGAATATGATATGAAGTATGGTCGTAATGCGGAATGCATTTCTTGCAAGTCTGGCTGTAAATTTGTTCTATAGGAATCATATGAAGACAAATATGTTGTTGCTTTATTCAATGCAAAATTCAACTTCCGAATGGCTGTATCTTTATACTGCATCAGAATATTTCTGCAATAACAACAATTGATGATATCTTCAAATCTGGTATCATATTCTCGATCGATACAGATTGGTGGTGTACACTTCTCCATGTATCCTTCTTGAATAAATCCAGTGGTAACAATCTTTCGATTGAATCTACCTTCGATCTGATTTCCTTTATCAGTATAAACATCTGAAGAACGAACCAAATCCATGTAGTTGGCAGCTGGATAAATGCTATTGATTTCTTGCAAGAACTTGGGAACGTATATGATGATTTCACACTTATCCGTTCCTGCTTGTTTGACTTGATCAAATGTCTTTGTTTGTGGATGTGCAATTGTGATTCTACCATCTCTGGTAATTGAACCAAAGTTTGGTATGGTTGGAACGCTCGGATATCCAAGTGGATGGATATCTATCACACAATGTTTCCATGCAGCACGTTTGATTTCTTGTTTACGTTCACCCAATACGATGTTTGGAATTGAAATATAACCGTCATCTTCATCTGTATACATTGTGATTTGACCAAGTGTCAATACGCCTTTTGCGACAAGACAGTCGTCCAGTTTGTATATAATCAATTCCGGATCATATGAACCGGTATATCCAATCTTGAAGATCAAACCATGATCGTCAAATCCGATTTTAACATCATGCCAAATCATACCATTCAAAGATACGATAAATGCACATTTCAAAATCTTGGTATATTCCGATAATGTAAATTCATCCAATGACAAACAATTATCGTCATCCGTATGATGTACATCATGGAACTTTTGACGAATGAATTCGTCTCGTTCTCCACCAAATCTCAATTGATCAAAGGGAATATCGACCACGTAATATTTTCCCTTTGAATACAACTTTGTCATGGTGGTTGTATGATACACAATTGCTCGTGTATTCACAAGCATTCTACTCATGGATTGACGAATAGAATGCTCGTATGTATCAATCAATGATTCATTGATATCTTCAAATGTATATCCAGATGCATTCATCAATGATAACATCTGTTCAAAGCCATAAGTATTTCCGACAACCTGGTATGGTTGTTGTACCAGAATATCTGAATCGATATTGATTAAACGCTGTAAACGTTCTTGAACATTTCTCCAGTTGGTATCATTATAAGAATCCAATCCATCACGGTTTCCCATTAAGTATTGATGAAACTTATAAAACCATTCATTGTAATTAATTTTCAAAAGAATTCATCTCCTTGTAAATGAAATGCTTACCCAACCGTTTTCTATTATTTTCAAAATGAATATGCCCCGCACGAAGCGGGGCACATCTATTAACTATTTTCCCAAAGATCTTTTACCTGCCTTTTCAAATTCACAAGTACCTTGTTACCGGCTGCTGTGACAACAACAGACGGCACCATACGTTTCAGAATAGAAGATGGTGCTTGGAATACAGATATCTCTTCATCAGGTGTTGATTCTGCATATGGTTCCAAACCCTCTGGAATAACTTCTGAACAAATCTGTTTCATACAAGAGTAGTTCGTCAGTTTATCTCCAACGGACATATCATCTTCATGTTCGATATACACTTCAATCAATACATCTGTATTGATACCCTTCAAAGATGGAGTCTTCAATGGTTCTGTTGGTAATGAGAATAATGTATCCAACTTATATACTGCATTGGATTTATCATATTTATCTAATATCTTACGCTTCTTCTTATTTGCTGTGAAGTAACCGTTTAAGATATTATATAAGGATGGAGATAATTTGTCCATAGCTTTGTTGGTATACATTCTGACATCAACAATGGTTCCTGCATGTTTTGCATCAATTGTTCGTTTGAATGATTCTTCATCTCCACCAAATGCACGTAAGAAGTTATCGACAGATTTATCACCAGTATTACCAAGTCCAAATACCAATAATGGATCTCCGATTTCAACCTCATCACCTACATGAACAATCTTCTCAATATCTTCGGTACAATCCAACTTGATGATTTCGCACATTGTGACTTTGGTTGCAAGACGTTTACTCATCTTAGTCGTCATAACTCCAGAGTCTTCATATGTGGAATAACAACCCATGAATGCAACCTTTGCAAGTGGTCCAACATTCATTCGGACTTGACCAGTAGAGTCTTTGGAGAAGAACTTCTCATGATATGCCAATATCTCACCACGTTTAAACTTATCACCAGCTTGATAGTTTGGTGTTAATTTATTATCAACATAGAATCCACCACCATCATTGAATGCATACTTATGGTCGATGTTAATGGCTTTCTTCTTACCGGATTTATATTGCACGATCATGTATCCTTCATTCAACTCAATGACTGTTCCATCTTCTTCAGCCATAACCGAGAATTGTTCAGTTAAGTAAGCCGGGACGATTTCGTCCATACCATTTGAAATCAATACAGGTTGTGCATCAGCGGTTGATACCGTATGTGAAGTTTGTGATGTACCAATTGCCGTACGGATTGCATCGTCACGAGATACAGATCCAGGTGTTAACAATTCAGAGAATGATGCCAATTGTAAGTCATCATAATTTGCATCAATTCCATCCGTTGATGTATATCCACGTACAGATTCAATCTTTGGATCAGCAACCAGCTGTCGTGCAATACCGACATTACCACTGTTTGGAGAAGATATTGCCAATTTACCAACCATAGAATCTTCAAAGGAACGGCGTGCTTCCGTATATGCTCGATCATTATTTACACCACGGAATCCTTTTTTGGATATGGTTTCTCGTGCATGTAATTCAACCATTGGATTCAATGCCGTTAAACATTTGATTGTTTGTGTATCAGTTAATTCTTTCATGATACAATTTGGATTGAATTGTAATTTATTTGCACGAGCACGTGAACCAGTTCTGTTGTTGAAATTAGACATTGCAACAGCCAAGTGATAATGGATCATTGCGGGAATAATTTCAGAAGAACGAACACGATACAACGCGGCATTATTCTCAGACATTGCCGAATTATCAACCAACAGATTGGATGAATAAATCAACAAACCAATCAATGTGTTTGGTAAGTTATAATGATTACATACATCATGTGTGATTGCATCCATAAAGAAGTTGTAATAGGTGATGAATGTTGTCAATTGAGAATATTGTGTAAAGAACAACTGGTTGAAGATATCAACATATATGGAATTCGATTCCATAATTGGTGTTTCAAATTCTTCGATATTGTATGCTTTTGTATTGATTCGATATAATCCATTGAACAATAACTGATTGCCGATTGTGTTTTCAATGGCAATGGCTTTGTCCTTGAAGTTGAATACAATGTAATGTGGATCACGGAATCTTTGATCAACGATCTTGTATTTACAATTGGAATTCTTTAATAAAGAATTTAAACCTTCCCATGCACAGATTGCAACACCAAGTGGAACTGTATTACCAATCTTGATGGTAGAATACATTGATGTTTTACCCGGTTTGGTTTTGATGTATGCTTGTTGAACATCTGGAGGTAACATCTGTAAGATGGTTTCTGTTATGGTAATACCTTGACGGGTTAATCCCGTTTCTGTATTAACAATGACTGGTACTTTGTTAATCATACCACAACAGAATTCATTTGCATTTACAGCAACGAATTGCCACATCTTCAAACATTCATTTCGATTGAATACAATTTCACAATCTTGTTCACGGTTGGTGAATGAATACCAAACCTTTGCATATTCATCATACTCGATTGTGGAGATGTAATGTGCATTGGAATTAACCGAAGAACCGGGTTTGATGTATCGATTCTTACCATTTGCATCTTCCAATTTATTCACAGTCTTTAACATTGCCGATACATCAACAAGTGACTTTGTATCATATCGAGCAACTGTGATCTTGTTGTAATTGGAAGTAATCATAACGGTTTTTGGATCAATCTTTAAAACAGGAATTGGGAATTCTTGCTTATCAATGGAATACCATGTTCCGTTGTAATAGTATCGACCATTCAACATCTTCGGTACGACAATATTCACAGTAGATGTCAATCCAGATTGTTTGTTCTTTAACGACACTTTCCAGTTGTTTAACATAGAAACACATGTGGAAATATCGGTTACTTCAACATTCGTGACGTAGAATCCATCTGATGGTTTTGATAATGTCATTAATGTTGCGACAATATCTCGATCCATCAATTTGTCTTCATATTCTTTTGCAATGTTTGTAAATCCAGTTGCACGTAATGCAGGACGGGATGTTGTTGTCAAGTGTAATGGTTTCAGTGCCGATGGTTTTGGTACATCATTCACAGATGTCAATTTATCAAACGTCACGTTGTTCAATTTCAATTGACCAATTTGATTACGCAACTTTTCTTCACGTGGGTTGGTAATTGTTCGGTTTACGTCCTTGACATCTGGTGCGGACACCGAATTCTCAATCTTCTTGGATGCTTGTTGAATCAATTGTTTTTCAACCGAATTTGCATCTACTGGTGTGATATCATCTGCCAAATGTTTATAAGAATTCACTGCAGATGTATCTGGATTAATCTTCTGCATTAATGACGCATTGATGTCAAATGCTTTGGCGGCATACAATTGTTGCTTGTTGGAGACTTTGTTTGTTAAATCTGTATCATCAACTTCATTCAATTCCGAATCCGTATTCTTATGATTCATGGAAATCTTTTCAATGGAAGCTTGTAATGATTTCATAACCGACTGATGGGAATTCTGTAAAGATTGGATATCCATGTCCTTTTCAGAAATCTTAGTACCATCATTCGATGTCTTCTCAACCGTTTCTTTTTGTTTAACGATTTCATTTGCTGCAACAATGTTTGCATCTTCTTCTGGGGTTTCTGCCAATTCATTCTTCTCTTCATCCGTTGATACATCTTCTTCTGATTCTTCTTCATTGGATGTATTCACAGCCGCTTCCACACCAAACTTATTCAGCATAGAACGAAGACGTTGGGCATCGTTCTTATTGAATTGACGTAAATCAAACTTGTAATCAGCATCACCCGTTTTGAAAATGATTGTATATTCCAAATGTGGAAGTTTGGATTCGCTCAACAATAAGTATGCACAAACCAATCCATTGATTAAGTCATATTGTAACATATCCAATGTTGGATTTTTATAAATCTTAACACGCTTTGTGTCTACAACAATGACTTTTCGTTTTAATCCAAATGCAAATGGACGAATGATGTCACCAAATACTTGGAAGAAGTTATCTTTCAAATATCCAATACTAAACTGATGTAGTAACTGATTACCTCGTTTCATCAGTTCACTCATACTAACATACAAGTTTTCTGATACTGTAGATGGATATGGATAACGAAGCATTGTCAATCGTGGTTGCAATGTTTTATTCTGTTGATTTAAATATGCAACCTTTTTCGTATATTCAGATTGTTGAATTAAGTATCTGAATGGACGACCACCAATCTTTGTGATCAATCGATACGGTATTGCAAACACTTTGTAATCTGTTTTTGGTTGTGGTATATTGCGAATTAATTCAATATCATATTCAAATGAATCGGTCGCTAACATAACCACAACACCTTTCTTCTCCTGTGGAAGACGGAGTCGTTGTGGGATCGGAACATAAGATCCAGCTGAATCCATATTAATAGCCAATATTATCACTCCTTAAAAATGAAAGTGGGGGATTTTTATGTGTGATTATGAAATATGTCCAACATGTGGTGCAACTTTGGATTGTTTTGAAAAGTGTTCAATATGCAATCCACGTGTTGCTCCAATACCAATTCTTGTACACCCATCCTCAAAAGATGGGGTTATACACAAGTCAGAATCCATTATTCAGAAAGAAGGTTATGAAAATGATGATGAAAGCAAGTGACAAACGATTTATATGTATTGATGATATTACCGGAGCACCATCGTCCATGAACACGGTAATCTACAATCCACTATTATCAAAAGAACGTAATGAAGAAATATTACACAAAGCAATTCTGTCACAACTATGGGTTGATTTAACGGATGATCAATTGGATGAATTAACATCATATGACAAATATCATCTTGATGATTTCATTGAACATTTAAGAAGTATTATCTATAAAAAATAAAAAATAATGTGCGGGGGTTTATACCCCCGCACACTATCACTTCCTTCTGTTCTTGTTGTCTGTTGCTTAGCCCAGGCTCTTGACCCAGTCGTAGGTCTCCTTTAAGAAGCCCTCGAAGATCTCCACCTCGCAGTCAGTCATGGAGATGCCATAACGATAGTGATCCGGCTGCCAGCGCATGAGCGCAATGAGCGACTGCTCACGAAGCCAGCCGATTGCATCGGTTTCAGGCATCCACTTCAGGACTTCATTGAACCTCCTGACATCAGATGAGCCCAGGTCACCGTCTCCCTCGGTGGTAGCACATACCTGGAAGCGGTATGCACGGAAAGGTACGAGATAACCCTTCTCGCTGTGGTCGATCGTCTCAACCTTGAGACACGGGATTGTGCAGTTCAGCTCGTGCAGTACAGAAATAGCATTAGTCATTGTCAATTCCTCCTTAGAATTGTTTATAAAGGTTTATATTTTCTTTGATAAGAGTCAGCTTGCTTATTCCCTTATCATATTAATTATATATATTTGAAAAATCAAAATAATAGAAAAAATACATATGCGGGGGATGGACCCCCGCATATCATCACATATATTACTTCTTCTTGAAGTCATCTGTATGCTGCTTGAGATAGTACTCATCATGTGCAGCAGTCGTGGAAGTGTACTCCTCACCCTTGCGATCACCCATCTGGATAATACCGGTCTTGGTCTTCTCTTCCTTATGAACCATCTTCAATGTTGCAGGTGCTGTATTACCATCCGGAGCCGGAAGATTGATTGCACGGCTCTCATCCTGCATGTACTTTGTGATTACATTCGGAAGCTGCTCTGCAAGAGGAGTTACATCAAAATCATTGATCTCATCAATGATTCCGAGTTCAGCTTCACAAGACGGAAATCCGGCACGCTTGATGCCCTTCTTCAGCGTCTCGCGAAACGCCGTCTGAATCTCAGCGGTGTCACCACTCTTGTTGTTGACAGCCTTGTTACTCCACTCACAAATCGCTGCGATGGAATGTCCCTTTGTTGTAATCATATCGATTACCTCCTTAATGTAAAATTATATGCAAACATCATGTATGATGTTTCATACTCATCAATTATATGTATTTCTAAAATGTAAATTAAATGATAACATTTTTAATTTATATGCATTACATTTCAATCAAACCATCAGACACACCAACTGTATCCATTAATGTTTCTTTTGTAATTTCAGTACCATCCATTTGGTTTATCACAATCATACCTTTGTTCAGTAGATTGATGATATCTGATTGAGTTGCGGTCATTAAATCACCAACATGTTTGTGATTTGCATCCATAATCGTAATATTATATGTCATTATCATTCACCTGATTTCTTTTGTTTATTTAATATATGTGATTAAAATAAGATGTTATCATCCCATGTGTAATGGTTAAACCATCAAATGGTAACATATTAATTGATAATATGATGTATGCGTTTGGAACACGATAGTTCATTGATTGAATGAACTTTACTAATAGTTCTATATATTCGGTTCCAAATTTAATAGATTCCAAATCAGGAATCCCATCTGATGATGATACTTCATATGGAAATTCAAATAACGAGATGGATTCAATATGTTCTCCCATATAAGCGAATCTCGTTTTGATTTCATCAATGATCATATTAGATAATTCATATACAGCTTTTGTTTCTCTTGGGGTATCCGCTAATGTAATACCACGATATGTTTTGTAATAATGCAATAATCCGACTGATAATATTTCAATGAATTCTCTGAATGGAATGTTCATATATCCACCTCCTCTTCCACATAAAATATATAGATTTGTTTATTACAAATAATCATTATGTTATACGGGGGATCATCCCCCGTATAACAAATGTAACGTAATTACCAATCTAACTCGTCATCACCACCACCAGACGATGAAGTATCATTCGTGGTTGTGGTTGGCTTTGTAACTTTTTTGACATTCTCTTTTGCTTCTGCAGCAGCACGTGAATCATAGTGTGCGATTTGAGCACGCAGATTCTCCATCTTGATATTGTACTTCTTCATGTTCTGAACATACTTAGATTCAACCTTCTTCTGACGATTGCTTTCAGGAATCTTCATATATTCATCATATGCTTTCTTAGTCTCTTCAAATAATGTCTGTGTTGCATAAAAAGCATTTACTTTCTTATCATAATGACTGGTCAGTACATTATTGATGAAAGACACGGGATTGAATTGATCGAACTTACCAAAGATCCAATCCAACAATTCATTTGTATCATGAAGCCACTCCTTGGCAGACTTCTTGGTTAACCAAGATGCAACCTTACCGACGGCTGTTCCAATGAATGTAAGTGATGCATCTTCTTGCATATACATATCTTCCATATAAGACTCTTGCTTGAGCTGAAGCGCTGATTTATTACTCTTGGAATGTTTCCGAATATAATCGTCCACTTCCTTCTCAATGTTCTTATTATATGCTTTGATGAATTTAATCGCGGATTCTTTCTGGGAGATACGATTTGGTTTATAAACCAATCCCTTCTCCGTTGCAGTTGTGGAAGCATAGATTCTTGACAACTCAGCAACCAATACTCGATATCCACATGTGAAGAGAATTGTAAACATGATGTTTCTTTCATTCTTCTCATGTAAATATTCATTCACCATCTGCTTATAAATGGGACGATGGATTGCATTGAACATGTTATTCAACAAACTACGTTCGTTACTTGGATATCCTTTCAAGACACTCAAGTTTGCGAGCATCTCCTCAATGCCATGATACATCTTGGACTTGGTGATGTCACCACGCATCTTGTATTCATCACTACTCTTATTGGAATAAATGTGATCAAGTTCCACAGAGAATGCAACGATCTTCTCTTCGTAACTTGCATTTTTATCAAATAAAGGCATTACATTTCACCTCCAACATCATTAACCGAGTAACTTAAACAGATCTCTCGTCTTTGTACCAGCTGTACTCAATTCAGCAAGCTGCTTCTGTACGGCTGCTAATGAATATACAACATACTCATTATGTGTATCAGGAATCATCATCTTCAGAGACTCGCGGTCCTGATCAACAACGATTAATGCCATCATAAACAATTCCTTGCAGAATTTAGCAGCTGTTGAACCCTTCAGCAGATCGATCTCTGTTTCACTCTTTACCATCTCAACATCATTCTCGGAGATGATTAATGTTGCATTTGGAATTAATCCAGTTCTCGAATTTCCAGAAATCTGTTTTGCAACAAAGGAATCACCCTTCATATGAGCGAGCTGATACAATCTGCGATACCACTTTCTTTCAGGATTCTTGGAATCAATAGCAGTCTGCTTCTTCTCTTTAATATTAAAGACAAGATCCTTGAAGAACTTCAACTCACCAGCCTTATACTTAATCTTTCTGGTAAGTTCGTTCATTTCCTTGATGGGGAATTTAGCAACATCCGGAAGAGTAGAAGACTTGATGAGTCTGCAATTAACCTTAACACCACACAGGAACTCAATCGGATATTCCGTAACATCACCGTCAGGATTCTGTACACGAAGCTGAACCTTCATGAGATAAGGCTTCATGGTATTAAGCTTACGGATTTTCGTTTCATCCATAATCTCAGGAGCATGTGCCATTCTCTCACGAGCATCCTTATTCTTTTCCATCTGATAACGATGAAGCTGCCAATTCTTCTCGGTGTCTTTCATAGCCGCTTCCGCAGACAACTTTCTGCGGCGATTGTATACTTCATTATCATATGTTGAGTCTTCGATGTCAGCAACGTCCTTTAGTGCCTTTGTTGCATCTGCCTGATTCTTTACTCTCTTATTACCAACATCACCGACATAAGATGGAGCACCATTAATATCAGCAAGATCACGATTAAGCTTATCGAGCTCTCGCATTACTTTATTACCTTCAATAGCACCCTTACGGATCTTAACACCTAAATCAGCAAGCTGTCTGCGATGCATTAAAATGTCGCGTTGCTCTTTTGCTTCAGCACGACGTTCCTGTGCTTGGTCGCGCTCTTCTTGTCTTTGAGCACGTCCTTCTTGTGCTTGAGCACGGGCATCTTGGTGTTGAGCACGCTGTTCAGCCGCGTCTTCATATTGACGACGACGATCTTCATTTTGCTGATTACGTTCAACCTTCTCATTCAGAACTGCATCTGCAACTTGACGATATCTTGCATACCTTTGACGTTCATCTGCTTCTCTTGATGGAGTTCTGTTTGGGTTATAAATTCTCGACCATTGATCCCATGTAATAATTTCAGGAAGATCTGGTGTATCTGCTTCTGCAAAGAAATGATCAAACTCTCCCAACTCACCATACGAAACATGCTCGTTGATGATTTCTGCTTCATCATCTTCGATAGATATTACATCAAATTCAAACACGGTACTTCCATCAATCGATGTGATTTCGTTATGACAAGCATCATGAGCAAATGAAATATCAGTATACTCCAAATACTTGGAAGTATTTGTCATATATTTACTCAAGAATCTACCATCTTCTGCATCTTTATGACTGATGATTGGATTCATTGAGATTGCAACCTCCAACTGTGATGCATACAGCTGTTCCAGCAGACTACAAGTTGCTTCTGCAAAATCCAATTGAACAGAGTCTGAAACAAATACCGGAAATTCATAAACGTTCTTGGAAGCCATTCCGATAATGGATTTATTACCCTTATGACCCTTTAAGAACTTCTTAGCTGATTTGCCATATAGATCTTTACCATTTTTAACTGTCGTCGCAATGACTTCCGCATCTGGTGGATTGATACCAACAAGCTGCATATATTTATTGTCATCATACTTACCGGCCATTGTGATATTCACTCCTTAATTTGATATATTCGAAATTGTATTATAACCTCGGAGACCAATCGGTTATATTGAATAATTCCGTTATGATTGAGTCCCACGTGTATTATACGCCCTTATATAGTTTCATAGACTTTTCCAATTCCTTGGGGATTTTATCCATGAATGTAATAGTGACTTCCGTTCTTGGAGTTTTGGAATAATACTTATGTGATTCCAAGTCACATACGATACAGTCATCAATCATGACACCTTTATGACCACGCTTCTTATTACCGACAATACTATCCATAATACTCTTTTCGAAATTATCCAAATCTCCACATCTTGTCCACGGACGTATGATTTTCATTTCAGCCAACATCTTTTGTGTTTTCGTAAATGAAGTTGGTGTATGTACAAATAAATCAATCTTCATTTTACATGGTTTATCGATCCATAAACCACCAAGCTTCGGTGCAACTTCTCGAGAAAAGAATGCTGTATTTTTAGCAGCTCCAGGAACGTAGATTCTGTAACCAGATAACCGAGGACGTTGAGATGGTTTTGGTTCACGATTGATTGTAAACTTAACAGTTCTCCAACTGATCTTAGAAACATAACCAACTGCACGCGCAACATTACACAGAACGGAGTCGGAAAGTTCCGACTCCATTTGTTTTACATTTTCATGATTGATGTCCATTATCATCTCTCCAATTTGATTAGTTTGCATAAATTCTGTAATCAATCAGAATTTCGAAATTGTCTTCAAGTGGAATGGAATTGAATGTATAATATGTGATGAGCTTGATTCGTTGTGCTTCGGAATTTGTTAATGCAGCGATTGATGGATCGGAAGTATCATTTAAATATGTCATGAACTTATTGGTTTCATATTGATACTCGCCACTCTGATTATAGAATGCATTTACTTCAATATTGGTTTCCTTTGAGAATTCAGTCTTCAATGCATCATAGTCAAGTGTTGACGGACTGATGATGTATGTTGAGCAAGCATTGTAGAATGCATTCAGATTCGGTTGAGATACAGTAAATGTCTCATGGAATGCTTCATCAAATGTTGCAAGAATTGTGGATGCATAAGATTTGATTCTTGTTGCTGCATCACTGGGTCTGTTATCATCATAAATGAGTGTGATCATTTCCACGACAATTTTCTGATAAAGTGTTTCCAACACATCACGAGTTCCAAGTGTTGTATCAAATGCAACCAATCCAAGTTCATTCAGCATTGCTGTTTCTGTATTACCAGCTGCTTCAAAATATGCTTTACAATCAGATTCATCGATTGATAATTTGCACTCTGCATATGTCTCAATACGATTTGTCTTGGGTTGACCGTTCGTTGCATTTGGACCCAAATCGGCAGTCTGTACTGGATCGATATAATTCCACTTCTGTCCATCTACCCACCAAGAATGATAGATGTGTGGAAGTGCATCAAATTTCTTAATATAGTAAGACTTGATAGATGATGAAGTAGAACGATATATACCACAATACTTATCCGCAATAGTTGGATCAATTGAAGAAGCGACTTGCTGGAACGGAATTGGTGAACGAAGATTGATGAATGAATAATTCGTATTCTTAGTTGTGATGGAATCTTCTGCACCACCACCATTACCAACCATAAAACCGCGAATGAAGAAGTTCTCAGCAATGTCAGATTCCATTGCAGTATACTGTGTTGGTGATACACCAATACCCATCAATTCATTTAAATCGGGCATTGCCAAATTTGTATCACGACCACGATTGTCCGTATGAGCAGTTGTATGATAGGAATCCAGATATAGATTAAAGATCTTCATCAAGATTGTTTGCATTCCAGAAATCGAAATGACATTATCACCTTCATCCCAAAATGAAACTTCGTTTGTGTTTTTATTTCTGCGATAAATTGTGATATGACCATGTAAACCACATGCTTTATCATTCAATGTAATCGCATCTTTGATATGCATATCCATGATTTATAATCCTCCATTATAATAAAATTTTACCTGCTTTACCAATTGCACCATCTGTCCATATACATCTTAATTGAATATCTTCCACTGGGAATCTACCAATATGATTGTCTGTATAATGAATATCCTCTACCAAGAATATTGCATTCACTGTCATATTATCGGATGGAGCACGATCCATTGTTTCAGCAGACTCACCATAATGTTTTGTCATTTCATCAACAAATGGTGGTTTTGTGATATCCCATGCAGGTGGTTGATGATTTGCGTATGTAGCAAACATGATTAATTCATTCGGTCGAATATGATGTCTTGGTGGGTTCTCCATTCCACAATAATAAAACCAATTGATTTCTGATAACACATCTGCTTTATTCTTTGGAACAGACGTGTGTTCAGATACACCTTTTTTCGAACGGGCAATGATTCTATGGGTTGCCAATGTGTAAATATGTTGAACAACATCAAAGTTTGTTCGAATGGTTGTTTGTGAATCATGTGGCACAATCGTCCAATTATCAATTCCTTTTAATGAAACCAAATCAGTTGGATCTGATGGTGTGTCATGTTGTGGCATTTTGATCCACCATCCATTGTTGACTTGATGTGCATACTTTACACCATCAACAGTTGTTTCTTCGACGATGGTATACCACTTGTTCAAATCTTTCTTCTTGATTTGTTTGCTATCAGGCCACTTTGTTACAACATTATTATTGATCGAATAAAAAATGGCATTCTGGTTACATATTTGAACCATATACTTTGACGCAGGTACTTTTGGGTTTGGTCCACCAATTGCGGAAATACCATATTCTGGGTATTTTCCGCTTTCTTCTTCGTTGGATGTTTCGGATGGGGTGTTATCCCCATCCGATGGTTGTTCATCTGATGATTGTGATGAATTAATCGTCTTCAAATCACCAATCCACAATCCTGTTTCTGTCAATTTTAAATGAGCTGATTCAACTGCATCTAATGTTAATTGTAAATTCTTATCAACAGAATATCCCAATCCATCTGATACATTAAATGCAATGTATGTTAATTCCTCTGACATTATTAACCACCAACCTTATCGAGAATTGCATGGATAAGATTTAATGTATTAACTCCTTCATTCGTTGGTTCTGGATCACCTGATTGAATTCTGGATACTGCTGAATTACATCTGACCCATTCGATTGGTCCATATGTTGAAGCTGGGTTTGCTTTAATTGTATTACCTGCATAATACACGCCCCAACCCGCATCTTCCGAAACTTTCGGAATGGCAATCAGTTGTCCAGCATCATTAAATTGTAAACCATTATTATCTTTACCGGATAATTTTAATGCAAATCCATGTTTTATTGTCGGTTCTTCACCTTCAACTTCTGATGGGATTGACATCTCTTTGCATTCGATTGTTTGTGGATTATATCGGAGATTGATATCGTACCGAACATTCCCACGAATTTCCATTAAAAATCATCTCCTCCACCTAAAAGCAATGCAACTTCTTCGATTCTATCATTTGCATCTACTTTCGTAATGATGTAATAATTGAACTTGTTATCAGCCACAGGAACTCGCAGAAAATCTCCAGGTAGTATCTTATCCAAGTTTTTTTCATCTGCTGGAGCACCATCGTTACCTCTGAATGTATCGGATGGATTTTTACCACGTAAATGGGTTCCATACATATCATCCGCAGTCCATGTTCTGTGAGTAATTCCGTTGCAAGAAACACGTGTTCTGTTCTTTCCCTCTTGATCTAAATCCCATTGAGAACGATATCCAACTCTGACACCACCATGAATCTGGGGAGTGTCAAGTTGTTTACCAACTGACGCTGGATCTCCTTCTGAATATAAACCATCTTCTTCAACGGTGATTGTATTATGTTCATCAGTAGAAATCTTCACATTCAATCGATGTTTTGTCTTCCCATCTTCTTCAAATGTTTCTATTTCTAATAAATTTGGATCAATGTTCAATAACACTTTTGCCATGACTTAATACCTCATGCTTATGAACCACTGCTGGTGTCCGTATCATCCAACTCGGTTGTTGTGATATATAATCCAGGACCTAAGTGAACATATGTAACACTCTTTGGTTCTTCCTGTGAACTGGATGCAGATGGATTATAAAAGATAGATCCACCTTCTGAATCATCTATCTTTAATGCATTTAATCCACCACCACCAGCACCGCCAGTGGTTTCGAGCTTACCTTCATCACTGATATAGACACTTTCACCACAATTGATTGTGATACGATTATGTCCATCATTCTTTAATCCATCACCAAGCCGGACATTGACTTTACCTTGGTTTGCCATTTGTGTTCCATCTTGTGGAACATTCGTTGAACGAATCTCCAAGAATCTACCAACATTCACCATCAAACCACCAGACCAATTAAACGCTTCTGGGTCGGTTGGATCAAAGATTAAATCATCAACTTCTGGATCCATTCCAAACTGTTGCATGAATCTTTCACGCGATGGTGTAACTGTACCAGAATCACTGTGGTTAAATAAGGTCAATCCAGACAATGGTACGTAATTCTTCTTACCACCAATTGCATTGGTAATGCCTTTGAATAAGTTAATACCAAGATAAGTTGGTGTATTCAAGAAACCACGATGTCCACGTGCTGATGGAGCAGTCACTTTGTCTGGAGTGACGATAGACCAGTTGTTGATCAATTCAGATGATTTCATATCAGCACTACCATATTTGGAATATGGCATTACGCATAATGAATAATCCGTCTGTAAGAATACGCCACCCTTACGTGATTCTGTTTCTGTGAACAACTTCTCATGTCCACTGGGTGTGACAATATACGACATTCCGTCGGTTGGTTGTCCATATTGTGGATCCAAGTCAAATTGATATTGATCCACATTTGACATGACATTGATTGGTGATGCCGAATCTCCATTTTGTGTATTTGCAAAATCAAGACTCAATTCTGTATCATCATATTTTCCATTTGTCAAGTTCAAATGTGTTTCTTTGTTTGTAATACCCCAAGTCGTATATTGCATGATGGATTTGAATTTGATTACACAAATATCTCCATCATATGATACTTGTCCAATTGCGGGTTGACGGAACATGAATTCGTGTTTGAATCTAATGTCATCTTCCAATTGATGATCCGATGAACGGATGTATGGATTGAAATAACATACAATCGTATCACTATTTCGGAACTTTGGTATTGAAATAATATCGGCGATGTAATGTAAACCATAATCCCGTTCATTAATGTATATATGTGCTTGGGTAGATGTTGTTGTTCCACCTCCAGCTAAGAATCCAGAATACCAACCAGATCCAGAGTCATCAGGGAAACCATTTGTTCCATGTGGCATGATATAATCATTAATGGATCCAGTGTAGTAAATTCCGAAGAAAACATATGTTTTACCGCCCAAACGAGACTGATCAATTCTCAATCCGGATACCGTATCACTGATACCATTATCCAAATACAACACTGTCTCATCTGGATGTATATGCACTTTTAAAGTACCACCATCAACTTCATTCTGTGAATATGTTAATGAACGATCGGTCTTACCAACAACATTGATGATTTTATACTTCATTTCCATCTTTGATTCATCGGCGTTGTATCGGAAGTATCCAATATATGATCTATAATCATATTGATCAAGTGCTTCACTATCAATACCATGTCTTGCAAAGAATGGTGTGTTTTCATATGCACGATCATTTGGATCAATAACAAGTCTTACTGCGTCTTCTAATGTATCAAATATTCTTAATAAATGACCATAGAATTCTGCTTCTGTTCTGTCAATAACCCAATTCTGGATTTCTTCATATGAAACATTATCCACATTTGACAAACCAACATCACTTGCATCAAGTGTCAATATACCCGTTCTTCCATTCACAGAATTGACATATCTTGCAAGTTGATTATTGATGGATTCCCACAAATGTTCTAATACAACATCCAATGATTGACCGGATGCATCATCGGTAATAGATACAGTATCCGTCTTTGGATAAATATCCGTGAGCGTTAATTCAGAATTGACGAGTTCTTCCTCTTTCAATTGAACTTTATTCTGCATACGACATTCACTTCCTTATATGAATTTATTATTAAAAACGAAAACATAATGTTCCCGTTCCATGTTCAACTACTAATACAGTAGTTGGAGAGTGGCTTATAACTCGGTATTTTCACCATTATGACGGGAATAAATTACGTTAAACAAAGGAGCGTGTCATTAATGGCTGATGTTATTTTAAATAATTACTCAGATGATTCTAAGATCAAACGATACATTCAACAAGAATTGATGCCTCGAGTATTCCATGACATACCATTGAATGCTTTGAACACCGGTGCATTCTCAATTATTAATGAATACATTTCCCAAGCAACTGAGCAGATGGCGTTTACATCATCATTCTATTTCAATGAAAACTTCATCACAAAAGCCGTATTACCAGAATCCATTTATGCAGAAGCAGCAATCTTCAATATCGGATATGCATTTGCAACACCATCATCTACTAATATCTTATTGGAATTAAAGCTGTCGGATCTGTTTGCTATTACACAGAATTCCGAAAATAAGAATGAGAAGACGGGATTGTATGAATTCATATTGGATAAGAATACATTAATCAATATGAAAGATGGTCAGACGTATTCGTTAGACTACGATATCTCTTTCCAATATATGAGTCCAGAAACTGCTTCTGATACAAGAAACGGTTCATGGATTGTGCAGTATCTGAATGATGAACCGAATTCTATTTCAATCAATAAGAACAAATTCATTTCATATCGTGTAACGGATAACTGGTTGTGTTTATTTGTAAAAGCATCTGAATATACACGTACAACCAAAACCGTTATCAACAATATGACGAATGGTGTACCAAATGCTGATACTGTGATCAATTGCAATGATCACATTTGTGGATTTGATGTTGTATATGTTGAACCATCAACCAAGTATGGTGAATCGGATAAACGAATTCCAATTCGTACAGATCATATCTTACCAATTCATGCAACTGTCAATGACAAACTTCCATATGTTCATTACATCATGGACAATACACAAACAATCCGATTGATGTGGCAACTTCAGGGCAATCGAGCATTTATTCCAAAATCAAACTCTCGATATGAAATCACAGTTTATACATGTCATGGTAAGAGTGCAAACTTTACCGAAGCACCAGATGAACAACCGAATGTTGTTACTGCATCGAATCGATACAAGAATAATGCAAATGTTATGAAAGCCGCTTTCATTATTTCTGGATCAATGGGTGGAACCGATATTGGTACTGCTGAACATGTCCGTAGAAAAACCATTGAAGCGTATAACACAGCAAATGTGATTTCAACCGATCATGACATTGAAGAATGGTTTAAGACTTTTTATTTCGATCATATCTTATTCCCGTTCTTCTTTAAACGTAGAGATGATCCATGGGGTAGAATCTGGAGTGGATTCTTAGCATTGACGGATTCCAACAATGAAGTGTATCGAACAAATACATTACATGGTCATGTCACATATGAAGCATTGTATTCCAACAATAACAACAATGTTTCCAGCAATGAAATCATCATTCCCCCAGGTTGGGTTTGGACATATGGTAAAGATTCCACGAACTTGTATAAAGTTTATCCGTATACAAAGAATGGATTACGTGTTGTTGAAACGGCAAAAACGTTAACTTCCGTTGATGCAAAGTTCGTATTTGCAAATCCATTTGGCGTTCGGATTCAGAAGCAACCATTTGCGATTGGTTATTTCAATCCATGGATCAATGAGTCATTGACCACTTCCCGTGTTCCAAGCAATAATACATATATTGAAGACGTATCACAAATTTACCATGCAACACCACTCACAGTCAATATCAAACGTACATATCGTGACGATAAATATCACATCTCATTCTGGTTGGATATTTCACAATTGTCAATGAATGATGGTTCAAAGTGGATTCAAAATATGCGTAGCATTGCCGTATCACCAATCATCAATGAAGCATTGTTGAGTTACTTCAAAATGCCATCTGATTTGTATGCAAACCAAATTCCCATGTTGGCTTTACAAGCAGACGAACAATGGGTTCCTTTCAATCCACGTGAAACATATGTTTGTGTTCGTGAACGAAATCTGCGAGATGATGGAACATGGAATTTGAGTGATATATGGATTCAAGACAATAGTATCAGTGGCGAACCAAAACGAATCTCCATTGACATTATGAACAATAATGGAATTTATGGTAAAGAGAATATCTGGAATAACATGGATATTCTTGAACCAGTCTATGCAACTGGAGATGTTACAATCTCTTGTGATGGTTTACCGAGTGATGATGTTGTATCATTCGTGCGAGAAGGTATGAATGATTATTACATCATGCAAATTAAAAAGGATTTAAAGATCGCTGATACAAATGGTACATTGAGACCTGCGAGAATTAATCGTATCAAATACACCGTATCTTCTCAGAATAAAACTGAACGAACCAAATATGGTGAAGAATCATTATATCAGATTGGTGGAACGTCTGAGAATGTTGCATTGAATGTTCGATATGAATATATCTTCATTGATGTTGCGAATTCAGAGGTTGGTGTTATCCAAAGAAACTATGTCGTTGTTAATGCGGCAAACGTGTACATTCCGTATCCGGACGATGGTGCTCCGGAAGAAGTAGATGGTATGTGGGTATTCACCATTCCCGTACATGAAACAACTGCCGGTGTTCCTGAAGAAACAATCATTGTATATGCGGATATGAAACCATCACCACAATCTTCAAGCATTGATTATTACAGAATTCCATTCAGTGCAATCAATGGTCAGACACCTTTCTTCTATGTCAGAAACAAAACGCTCGATTTGTCTAAGAATAATTTAAGAGTTGTATTGCATGCATATATGAATGGTGGAGAAACTGGATATGTTGAAATGTATCCGGTTAAACGTGACGAAGATGGAACATACTTGTTTGAAACGGATCTGTGTCCAACAAACGAATTGGTTGATGTTGATAATAGAATCCACATTGCATCGGTTGACTACAATGGTGGTAGCTGGAAACCAACAACCGAAGGAAGTGTTGTGAATATTGATGCAAGTGATCCGAAGTTACGTATCTCGGTTTTGTTTAAATCCAAAACAAATCCAGATGCTCCTTCTGTCATCAATGATGATCCGGCTTACACTGGATACTATATGAATGATGAATTTGAATTTGATAAGTTCTCTTTGATTCAAGAGTTAAAGGAGATGCGTAGTGTTGTAAACTTTGCAGAAGATTCAACACCATCATTCGATCAATATAAAGCCCGTGAAGCATTGATCAGTTGGAATGGTCCAAATACAAATCATGTTACATGGTATGATATCAATAAGATTGCAGAAAAGCAAGCGATATCCAAGGTTCATTTAACCGAAGATGAAAGATATCAATTAAGAGCCATGAGTAATGCATTTGTTGAAAATGGATATATCACCGCTTTGGAAACCATGCGTGATTTGTTATCATTGTCCGATAACATTGATCCATACAAGACATATCGTAAAATGTATATTGGAACATTAAACAAGTTCGTATTGAATGAAGACTTTATCGAGTTATTTACGTATACGGACAGTAATGTTCAACAGGTATGGGAACACAATGGTGTATATTATACCAACAGCTCATTCCGTGATAAATTGATTCCTGTAGAAAATAAATATTACATGGTCAAAGATGATGTAGATGGATACAGAAATCTGAAGTTTGTAATATGGAGTGAGACATATAAAGACTATGTGGATGTCAGTGACAAAGTTGTGATGTGGACACAAGTATGTGAAATGTTATCAAACTACACAAAGGACTTAGATGCATTATATGAATATGCTGGTGTATCATTAGTTGGAGAAGTTGAAATTCAATTAATGCCATTTGTCGAATATTCATTAATGAATTCGGATAAGTTTGAAGACTTTGTTGCAACATTCACACAAGTTCACAAAGCCATTGAACCAGTCATCTTTAAACGATTGGAAGGTAACAACTATCTTGATTGTAAGTTGTTGGCAACATATGGCAAACCACATACGTACTGTTCTGACTTGCAGTATCAGTTGTCAAGCAATGCTTTCTGGCCCGATCTGAATATTCAAATCTCGTTTAATGTGAAGCTGTATAATAAGGCTTTGACATCGAATACGATCAGTGAGTTAAAGATCATGATCAAAGCATATTTCAATAGATTGACAACTGTTCATACTCCATTGGATTTATTGAGTATGAATAACAACATTTATGTTTCTCATTTGATTCAACAGATGGAAGCACATTCCAATGTTGCATATTTGAAGTTCAATGGATGGTATACCAATCAGAAGAATGATCCATATGGAAATTATATGGATTCCAATACACAAGCAATCATCCAGAAATGGAAACGTTTGGAAGATATGCCAACTGATGAGTTGACACGTTTTGTTCCAGAAATGTTTGTATTGGAAGATCGCAATATTGATATTAACGTTTTGGACGATAATACTTTAGCATGATGATATGATCCCCGCCCATATGGGCGGGGATTCATTATCACATTATCCTCGTGCTAAACGAGTAACTTGTTCTGGTATTGCATTAACCGATTCATCAACTGGCTTTTGTGGTGTTACGATTGTTCCTTCTGGATTGGATTTCATTGAATCGAGCTTCTTGGAAATGTCTTCAAGCAATTGCTCAACCTTTTCTGCTCGAACATTGAATGTGATCTTCTCCAGATCTTCAATCGTATACGCCTTATCATTGTTCTGACCAGCGACAATGTATTGGTTCACAATTTGAGATTGTGGTTCACTGTCATAGTTATCGTAGAACTGTTGAATTGCTCCTTCATTGATTGGTGGAATATCACCACTACCAAGCACTCTCGCAGCCCATTCCGTTACTGAGCTTGCTTGTCCATCACTCCAACCATAGTTCGATTGTGCATACGATGTTGAAGTATTCGATTGTTTATTGCTCTTGGGTTTTGAACTCGGTTGTGTGTTTGTTTGTTTTACGCCACCAAATTTAGAAGCATACCACATTGAGAATTCTTGACTGTTGTAACCGCCATTGTACTCGGTTCTGTAATAATCTGCCATACGTTGATTTGTAAGATAAGCGTCCCACCAACCAGTCGGATTCTTACCATAACGAGTTTTAGCGGACCATTCAGAAGCATGTGAATCAAAGAACTTTCTCCACTGTGCTTTCTGTCTGGAATCAACTGCAGAATCATATGCGGTGTAATAATTCTCATCGGTTGTACCAGGAACAATTGTCGACGATTCTTCTTCCTCACTCGTATCATCAAATGAAGACGAACCACTGTAGGATGATGTTGATGTTTGTGCATATGCACCAGCACTATTTGCCATTTGTCTTGCAAACAGACCCATCAATGTTTCTGCATCACCAGTAACAAATGATTGTTTACCATAGTTACCCTTGAGATAGTTCTTGAGTTTATGACCAGATGTTGTATCACCAACTTCAATTGCACCCATCAACGAATTACCGATGCTTCCAATACCAGCAGCAATTTCGTCCATGACTTCTTCTGCAGTACCCTTGATGATTTGAACACTCTTCTTCTTACCGTTATACAGAACTTGGAATTCTTGTCCAGCTGTATCGAATACAGAACCCAAGAATCCAGTTCCACCTTCAAACAGTGAAGAACCCATGTCTTGAAGTGTCTGTGCAACTCCATCTTCACCAATTTCAGATGCTTCTTTAATTGCACCACCAACACCTTCAGAAATAGAATTCAAACCTTCCTTAGCACCATCCAACCAGGTAGAGATAACATCACCAATTGTGGTTGCATTATTCTTTAACAAATCATACAATCCAGCTCCAATTGTTCCGTTAACACCAACCGTTGTATCGATTGCTGTGGTTACAGCATTCTTTGTTGCATCACTAAGAATGATTTTCGTTCCTGTCTTAAGCAGATTGGATATCATTCCACTCAATGGGTTGTGACCAGTTAATGTTCCTACAACTGTATCAATTGCCTTACCGCCCAATTTAGAATCGACAAAGTCTGTAACTCCATGTCTTGCTGTATCTGCAACTGCTTCAACTGTATCTGCGATTGCAGAACCCTTATTCATCAAACCAACTGCAATTGTTCCAACACCTGGAGCAAGCTGATTTAATGCGGCTTCGAATGCTGCTTCCAATACAGGAGATGCAGTAAGATCCAATTTAGCAGAATCCAACAACGAACGAACACGTGGACCAATTTGTCCAGCAGTAGATCCACCACCATATGATGAACCACCACCAACAGCAAGTCCATTCTGCACCATCCAGTTGTATACATCTGCTGCAGTACCGACGTATTTGCCAAGACCCTTAGGCGTTTGCCATCCTTCAGGTACAAGTGCACCACCAACATAGTGAACACTACCTTCAATGAGATCCCGATCAATGATTGGTCCAATTGGATCACCAACATTACCAGTGGCTTCATGTCCAGCCAATGTCTTAAGCGCATTTGCATAACCAGACAGGTTATTACTGATACGACCTCTACTACGAGAAGGTTCTTGACTGAAGTATGCTTGTGAGATATAGTTAAGCTGTTCCGACAATGTAGAACCGTATTCAGTGGATTCAGTTCCACCAGACTTCGGAATCCAGTTCATAATACCAACGGCACGTTGACCATTATGATCAGTGGTTACCTTAGTAAGACTCTTTTGACCAGTCAGCTTCTTAGCATTATCCTCCCAGATACCAGTTGCCATAATCAATGCTTGTTGAGCAGGACTCATGCCAGCTTGCTGTGCTGCAGTAAAGTATTCACGAATTCCTTCCTTGTCCTTATACTTATCCCACGTTCCGTTGTAGTATGGTGAAAGTGTTGACATGTCAATTGCACCTTGTGCTGCACCAGAAGAAACAGCTCCACCAGTAGTCGTACCAGTAGTCGTACCAGTAGTCGTACCAGTAGACGATGCATTTGTAATGTCATATGATGAAGTACCAGCTCCACCAGCACCAACATAACGGATTGCACGAGTGTAATAGCCATGACCGTTAATCTCACCCTTGTTGTTCTTGGTGGCTGTAAATGCATCTGTGCCATTATTGAGCATTTCATTAACAGCAGCAAGTGCACGAGCCATACCACCTTCCCAACCATAGGAGAAGCCATAGACCTTATTGTTTTCAACACCAGATACAATCTCACCATGGTGGTTTCCACCTTTATAGATGATTGCAATATCACCACCTTGGAGTGATGAAAGTTCTGGATTATCAATAAATTGCCAATCCGGTGAGATATTACCAGATGCGTCTTTAATTCCCTTAGCGGAATTAAACGAAGCAGAGTTCATACCTTCAGAGTTGTAACCCATTGCATCAATGACAGAATCACACAGTCCCGTACAGTCAGGACGTTCACTGAATGTCTGACCATTGATTGTGAGCTGATGTGTTTTACCGCTTTGATTGTAATCTCCATCCTTACCAACAACTCCGACCGCTTCATATGCTTTAACAACTGTCGGGACGGTTCCAAGTACGGTTCCACCATTTCCACGGTAAGAACCACCGCCTCCCCATCCACCAGCAGATTCAGCAGTATCCATTTGAAGTGCATGTAACAGATTGGATGCAAGATTAATAGCACCGCCAATGAATGTACCAGTTGTTGGATCATATGTACCATACAACTGAGCAGCATTCTCAGCAATTCTATCACCAGTCTCAGCAGCAGATTCCATATCAAGATCAAGAACTTTATACTTACCAACATCAACGATGTATTCGAGTTTGTGTTTGTTCCATCTTTCCAGATATTCAGATGGAGATTGGTTACCTTGAGGATTCTTGGCACTCCACTGTTTGAATGCTTCACGTTCAACTTCACGAAGTTCAGTGGTGGTAAGACGTTTCTTGATTTCCTTATACGTAGATTCAAGTTCTGCCTTCTTCGAAATGGATTCCGCATCATCATCATCGAAATTGAATATGTCAAGGAGTCCACCAGCGGTTTCTCTCAACTCATCGAACAGATCTGACAATCTATCATCGAATGGTGAATCACCGGATCCATACAGACCCATCAATGCACCAGATGCAATATCATTTGCAGAACGTCTTTCGATTCTTCCAGTCAATGGATTGGAAGTATATGCAATTCCATTCTTTGTACCAAGTACATTCACGTAGTGTGGAGATGTGGATCGTGTTCCAAATCCACTACCGGATCCAATGACTGTGATTGGATTGTTTGGTGTTGCACGATGCAACGATGTAGTTGTAACACCACCAGGTGTATACCCAATACCCATCGCACTTGCGGTATTAAGGAACCCAGATACAGATGTTCCACGTTTGGTAGAATAATTGCCGGACGCATACATTGCCGAAGTCAACGAACGTGGATCAACACGTGAACCAGTTCTACGTGATGCAGCATCAGCAAGTGCGATTGGACCACATCCATGTTTTGCCATGTTGAGATATGTTCCATACGAACCTTGATCACCTGAACCATATGTTCCATCCAGATTCATTCCATTTGTTGGCATTCTGTCTGGCAGTGTTGTCTCAGTCGTATTGGGTTCAGTTTTCTTCTTAGTAGGATTATCCAGACCCATCATCATCAATGTACCGTTGACGGTATTATCGATACCCTTGTCGATAATCTCCAATCCAGACAATGATAACTTTTCACCAGTTTTCTCAAGTGCATTGTTTCCGGTAAAGTGTGCTACTAATGAACCGATTCCTTCAATGACAGTACCAATCGCATGTAAATTATGTCCAAAGCCCATCTCAATCGCACCAAGAATGGATTGAATTAAACCAATACCAGTCTTGAGCTGTTGAACGAATGTGCCAACAAAGAATTTAGCAGCAGACATCTGAATCTTGATGAGAGGCTCCATCAATTCCCAGAACGGTTGTGCAATATCAAATATCATATCCGTAACGACTGTTACAAGATTACCCAATGCTTCACCGATCTCTTCTGCGTATGGTAACATTTCATCCATGAATGGTTCAAACTGACTAAAGAACTGATCAGCCAATTCACCATACTTTTCAAAGTAATCACTTAATGCATCAAGAATTGGTTCAAGAATCTTGACAATTGCTTCAAGTCCCTTGGTGATATTTGCAATAACCGATCCAAGCATCTTTGCAAGACCACGTACAATCTTTGCAACCATTGTTGCGAGTGATGTTAATGTCTTGGAAATTGCATTGATCAATGGTTTCAGTGTCTTTGTCAGATCCTTGATCAAATCATTGATTGGTTTCAGACCCTTTGTCAATGCTTTGGAGATTAAATCGAGCAATGTCTTGGTTGCAGCCATGGATGCAATCACTGTCAACAGTATCTTTGTGATACCCATTAATGCAGAACGGATACCTTTTCCAATCAGCGAAATTGCACCAATTCCGGTTGCAGCAGCTGCGGCTCCTGCACCTGCTTCAGCACCTACAGTCGTTGCGCCAGCTTGTACTGTACCACCAACAGTTGTTGTGGCATTTGCCGGAATAGGTGTTGGTGGCGGTGTTGGTGTGCTATTTGCCATGTAGAATCCTTCTGCGCCAGTTGTTGTAAATGTCGTTCCACCAGGTTGCATTTGTGGAGTACCAATACCAGTGTTTTGTGTTTTAACAGTTGATGGTTGTTCTTTGGCTTTATTATCAACTGATTGTTTTACTTCCCCCACTGCCTCAACAACCTCTTCAATACTACCCTCTATTGAAGAAATATGTTCTTCCAATGTTTCGTCGTTTTCCTCATCTTTTTCATCCATCTTGTTAACGATACTGGTCTTTGTTGATTGAATACCTTCAACAACTTGAACCAATAAGCCATTGATATTTTGAACGTCCTCCCTGATATTAGCCGTATCTTCTTTTACTTGGACGGATGTTTCTAACTCACCAATTCCTTCAGATTCTCCTGGATGAAAGAAGTTGGAAACTTTACCCTTGATGTCAGATATCTTATTCTTGGCTTTGGAATACAAACCATGTGTTGCAACATCGAGTAATTGACCAGCTCCTTCTTTGATCATTTGTCCACCGGCTTTAACATCCTTAACACCACTGGACAATCCCTTCTTGATCAATGCCAATGCGGGTTTGAATAATACACCAAGTATTCTGGTGACTGGAGCGAGTAATGTTGTTATAGGAGCGAATAATGTTTTTGCACCACTGAACAAACGAGACACAATACTCTTCGGTTTTTCCTCTTCTTTCTTGGAACCAAGTGTTTTACCAATCTTGGAAACCAAATCACGAGCACGTGTCTTGTAATCAGCATTCTTAAACGAATTGGAGAGTTGGTTTAAGACATTATTATCTTCAGCAATGTCTTGGTCTGATACAGCAGCTGTCATACCGGTCTGGAACATCATCATGTCCATGAGAGAATCATTGACATTGAATTTAGTTCCACCAGTTATGTCTCCGCCATTTGTATAACTAATTCCATCTGGTAGTTGGGGAGGGTCGTCTGACGATGAATCACCACCACCATCAGATGCATTTTGTTGAGCATGTGAACCACCGCTACGTTTCTTGACGGTGAATCTTTGCACAGGACGTTGATGATTGACTGGAGCTGCTTGAATTGGCATGTCAACAACAGTTGTTTGGATAGATCCAGTCTTCAGAATCGAAAGAATATCAGCCAATGAATCAGTGACGGATTTTTGATAAGCCATCATGGTTTTGTTTGGTTTGAACAATGTTGTGTTTTCTGTTTTGATTGTGGTTTTACCACTTAAGATACCATATGCATTTTCAATATCATTTTTAAATTGCTCATTCGTATCACCATATTCATTTGGATTTAATTTCCGTTCCAATTCGTCAATAAGCTTCTTAAGCTGTTTCTCTTCATCACGTTCTTCCTTGGTTCTCTTTCGTTGTGATGCAAGTTCATCAATACGATATTGTGCTGCATTCAATTGATTCATCAAACCGATTCGTTCTTTATCAGAGAAGAACTCATCAAATGCATCTTGCATTTTGCCATTATGTGCAGTTCCGAGATTCTGGATATTGGAAGTATTCTGGGCATGCTGGGTTAACATTGTCACTTGCTTTCCCAATGCTTCATTGATTGATGCAATGAACTCGGTTAATCCACCACCACCAAGTGTTGAATTACCAGACGCAATAAGGACCATGAAATATTGGTCTACTAAGGAAGCCCAATACGACAAGTTTCCACCATTTGTTTTTTGTAAGAATTTCGCAACATTGGATTTGATATCATCGCGATATGTTTTACTACGAACAATGTTTTCGGTCATTCGTTTTAAACCATTATTCTGTAACCATATCGTTGATCCAGCAACAACCAATCGTCCGATTGTATCCAACTCTGTATTGTCAATATCAAGTCTGGTTAACAATTCATTTCGAACTCCGCGGTTGACAACACCACTACCCATCGACTGATAAGATGATCGAACGACTTGCTTGAAGTCATTGACTTGAATACCTGAAGACAACGTACCCATTTGTGTGACATGATAATTCTTACCAGTTAATGCTCCAGCAATTACTCTCAAATATTCTGGGATAACAGTCACAATGGATTGACGTGTCATGTTGTCGAATATTGCACGTTCTTTGTTAAACGTGTTTTTTGCCATATATTTGTAATCGATATTACCTTCTCCAGCATTGATATCAAACTCGATTAAATCGGATAACTTATTAAATACTTTAGAATCAAATATGCTGGCAATGGATCTGGATATCATATTACCAATTCCACGATTCAATTCTTGACCAAGTTCATCAATCGATCTACCACCGAATTTTGCAATACCTCTATTTTTCAAATCACCGAGTGGAGTGATATCAATAAGACCACTGATCAATTGTGCGGGTGAAACTTGCTCTTTAACCAAATCGGCTATTTGAACACCTGTTGACAACAATGATTCGTCAATCATTTTCTTGAAACCTTCTGAGAAAGATTTCAATGTGAATCTACCTTCATCATTCAACATCGAATCATATTGATTCACTGCTTCTTGATTTTGTTGAATACCCAGTGATTGTAATTTGATTAATGCATCTAATTTACCATCGATCTTGGTTAACGTATCATTCGTTGTTCTGAGTGCGGCAGTAATCAAATTTGTTTGATTAACGATTGTCGTTTTGATTTCGGAAATGTTCATAATGGACGTTTCAGCTTGCTTACCAGCAATCTTATACATCGCATTGACTTGTCCTTTGGCAATGTTACGAATTTCCTCTGTATCTTGTTTTACCTTTGTAACAGATTCTTCTTCGCCATTATCATCATTGACTAATTTGAATCCGGCATCAAAATCGGATTCAGAATCATCATTATCGAAATCATACTCACTTGTCGAATCAGCACTACTATAGAACCAATCGACAAATTTCTTCATACCATTCTTTCGTAAATCGGTAAATACTTCTTTAGCAGTATTCTTACCACCATTGAGTTGATTACCAAGCTCTTGAGCATCTGTCTTCAGTTGACTGATGTTTTCAACATATGGAGATGCTTGCAGTTTAAATACTTCTCCAACAATCTTTGCAGTTTGCATTGCAAAATTACGATTGTTTTTGTTTTTATTTGGCATTTGTTTACACCACCTTTATGAAGTATGGTGGTGGTATACCACCACCATACGTCTCATTATACATTTAAAAGAATTGAACAAGTTCAGCCACTTCATCCAAATGAAATGTGGATGTCCATTTATCAATCAATTCATTTCGTTGTGATTCAGCATTGGACCAATCATCAATCTTCAGTTGAATCTCTTTGAATGCTCCACCGACATTCACCATATTCTTCAATTGATTATATAATGTCATTTGAACATCCAATCGAGCCAACTTCATAAATGATTCCACACAGGAGTACGGAATCGTTTCTCCACTTGGATCGTGATCACATTTTACAACAAATTGAATCCATCCATCTTTTGGGAAATTAAATAATTGCACCTTATTAAATCCCAACCATTTGGATGTTGGTACAGCACCAGTCAATCCAGCATACTTATTAATTGCAGCACCAGTCTGTGTTGCATTCATAATGTCTTGTGGATAATATGAACCGAAACCAACGAATGGAGAAGTTGTTGTAAATGCATTCATTGTTGATTCTGCATTTGTTAATTTATCCGGAGCAACATATGCATCTGCATACTGGACATGAGTTGTTGTTAAAGATTCCGGTAGATAGAAAATACCAACTCTACCACTCATCTCGTCTGGAGATCTTAAATTCTTATACTGTTCATATCCTTCTTTGATATGGGGTTTAAAACGTGAAAACGTTCTGATGGATGTTTCCAAGATATTGGATATAATATTCTCAGTTGAATCATTGAATGGTAATGCAATTGTATTCAATCCCAATGTCAATTTCAAATCATGAACAACTTCCGAAATATTCATACGACTTCACCTCAAATGCTTTTATGCATAACCGGAGTAGTTTTATCTGAATAAGCAGAAGTAATGCTCGAAGGTACTGCTTTACCTTGTGTAATCCACAGATAAATTTGCATATCATCATGGAATACTTTACCGATCTTACGATATTGACGATCGGTGATAATCAACATTGCTTTTGCTTCCGTATCGATCAAATCGTCCAAGTCTTGCATTTTATCTTGTAAGCGTTTTGTCAGCTGTAAGAACGTACGATTGATGTTTTGGAATTCTCCAAGTGAAATAGTCTGACGATAGTTCGTTGTATCAGAAAACATCTTGTTGTAAAAGGCTTCAGTTGATGCAGCAACTTTACCACGATATGTATCTTCATCATCGTTCTTGTATTTCATATATCCATCCAAGTAATCAATCATTTCAGTCAACATCTTCTCATAGTATAAGATGGAATATTTTCCATATTTATCATAAGAAGTATTTGTCTGTTTAAATCCATCTTGAACATCCACAAACAGATCTTGATTGTTCGAGATGAATTGTTTAATATGCATATCCATTAATATACACCTCCTGGAGATAAGATTGCTTTCCACATTCTATCATTATGATTGATTGGTTTAATCTGAAGAATTCTGGTTAACAACCGATTCAAATCAGTTTGCATCTGTACCAGATACTGACGAGTGTGAGGTACGATGTAACGTTCGTCCTTGGTATCAATACATGTGATATAGAAATCTACCAATTCCAATTTCGCACATGTATAAGAAGCCAACATAGCTTGATCGTTAGCGTCCTTAATTGCATTAATCTCGACGGTAATGTATGCCACCACGTCTCGAGGAATTGGCTTTAACTTCTTAGGACGTTTGAACAATCCTTCTTGAATGTATTCATCATATACATCATCAACATATGATTCATTAACATCCCCAACGAGTTTACCTTGCTTCTTCATTTCTTCAATATCTTCATCACTAAATACAACGATAGATCTCATGTAGTATTTAAGCTCAGTGGTGATTGAAGTAATGGATTTAATGAAGTATTCGAAATACTCACGCCACAAACGTTCATCGAATTCTTCATTCTTACGATTTTGCTTATTCCATGCTTTAAAAGCTTTAATACCAGCTGATATGATTTTTGATTCATTTTCAATACTTGCTTGATTTGCAGCAAGAATCGTTCTTATCACAGAATTGGAAGATTTTGTATAAATTGTATAATTACTCGGTTCCTTTCTTGCATTCTTGAGAACCGTCTTTTGCTGCTCAATACAAGACTTATACTTATCACAAACCTCTTTAAGCACCTGGGTATGCTGTTTAATTTTGTTAGCATCATTCGATGCATTATCCATTGCCAAGAACTTCCAAGCTTCTTTCAAACGGTTGAATTCAGCATCTTTGAGTGGTGCACTTGGCATATCTTTTAAGACACCAATCGCTTTATTAGCATCAATGGCTTTATTGATTGACTTGGTTCTATTGTTGATCTCCATCTTTTCGAAATTAGAGATAATGATCAAGAATGTACGACGGAACCACTGCTTGATCTTCTCCCAAGTACTTTCAAGCTTGGATTCCTTATTTGCATCAGATGCTTGACCAGTTTCCATATAATATTTCATTTCATTAGGATCCATTGATGCATAAACCAGATCAAGCTCTTGATACAACTCATTCAGCTCATTGATATTGATACCAAACTCGTTGAAGATTGCATACTCGGTCATTGTTGAAGAATCTTCAGTTGGAGTAGTTTCACTTTCTCCAGATTCAATCTCACCATCTTCATCGAATGTATCAACATCACCACATTCACCACATTCATCGATATCATCAATGTCGTCGTTCTTGGATTCGAAATCTTCATCATCGATATCTTTCGCTTTGGATTCACCATCACCAAATCCATCATCAATGTCATTCACCGTCAGAGTGTCACTGGGTTCAACACTATTGATATTCTTGATTTCATCATCAATACCACGTATTGCTTTACGGAACTTCAAAGACAACTTACCAGAATCCTTAGCGTCGATATAAGAACCGATTAAGTCATTGATGTTATCATCATTACCATGATCGATCACATCTTTTGTGAAGTTAATACCGTTCTGAATATCTGTTTCGTCAGTACCGAAACGCCCTTCATGGTTCATTGCACCAACAACAGGACCCATTGAATATTTCAATACGGCAGGTCGATCAAACCCTCTGTTGGTCATACCCGTCATTGGGAGTTTTGTCATTGCAATATAATCACATGTGTTTTTAACGGTATTTGCATCATCGAATAATGTACCGGTTGCAATTGCATCAACAACCGCATTTTCAACAACCATGTCCATATCATTCGGAAGCATCAATTCAATTGTATTGTCTGTTCCGAACAACCGAGGAACATCACCATCATATTCGTGAATAATGAATTCCTTATCTTTTACGATATCAGGAAACACAATTGTTAATGCTTGATTGAGAGTGGATACGTTTCGATTATGAATCGAAACTTGTACCAGATCTTTCAACAGACTCATTTTTTACTCAACTCACTTTCTTATTATTAGGAGGATTTTATGGAAATCACAAATCTAATTGAATGTATTCTGATTGTTGCAGTTCAAGTTATTTGCACAATCATCATTTGCTTATTCGTCAATATCAAATATGAAGTTTTAAAGCAATTAATGAAATTGGATCGTAATGATATGTTTGATTCATTCAAAAGCACAAATGCATTGATCAATACAAATACTGAAGAGTTGAACCAGTTATCGGAGAGTTTAAAGGTGTATACCAGTACATTACTTGAGAAAGCATCTAATGATAATACACATGGAAAACTACCAACACCTGAAGAAGAAAAACAAATTACAGAAACAATCAAAGACTTGATTGCAACCGAAGTTGCATTAGCATCAAGTTTACGTTCTCCACATAAAGATTCCTTAAAGGATATTGTGTTTAAAACAGTTGATACATATCCAGACATTGATATTGAATACATATGTAGAAAAGTTGTCTCGATTATTGAATTATACACAAAAGGACTTTCATAAAAACAAATGGATTACCGGGGCATATGCCCCGGTATCCACTTATAATACTCACATTTTTACAGATTCGATTACGGAGTGTTGCCGCCGTCAGTACCGGAACCATCATTCTCAGTAGCGTCAGTGGTAGTAACCAGACCCGCCTTGGAATCAGGAACGAGAACAGTATTCTTGAATACGATTCTACCCTGGATGCCCTGGATAGCAATGGTCTTGTACTGTGCAGAAGTAGTTACATATACTGCTGCACCACCCGGATTAGCTGCATCTGCATATGCTGCATTCTCAGGAGAGTTCGTCAGGTGACGAGCGAATCTGAGGTGCTTGTAAGAGATGTGGAACTTATCCATCGGGTAAGCCACGATGTGGTAGAAGTACTCACGAGATACATCGGTCTCCTCAGTATTCTCCTGATATGCTGGAATGGTGGTGTATGCATCAATTCTGTTAGAAGCAACTACACGTACCGGAGTCTCGAAGTCAGTCATAACGCCGAAGCTGTGGTTCATCTGAACACCACCGATCTCGGTGCTCTTCTGTACAGTCCAAGTTACGAACTTCTGAATCAGACGGATAGCCTTCGGGTTACCGTATACAACGAAACCAAGGTTCTCCAGCTTGCCTCTGTCACAGAGCTCATAGATCAGAGATGCGAGAGAGTTGTGAATTGCATTGGTTCTGTACTCCCAAGGATCACCAGCAAAGTTCGGAGACAGTGCGGTCGGATCCATATCAACATACTCAGTATGAGTGTAGGACTCCAGAGCCCATACGTCGGAATCATAACCGTCGTACTTATCAAACTCCTCATCGAGGAACTCGAGAATGGATTCGTCCTCGAACATCTCCTGAGCAGTTACGAGCTCCTGAACGAGTCTGTTGTAGAGGTTGAAGTTCAGAGAAGCGTTAGCCTCAGCAAAGTCCTCAACAGTGAACGGAAGCTGGAAGCGGCAACCATCAGAAATGAGGAACTTACGGATTTCCGGATACTCACGGAAACCGATGGTTCTCATGTTGGTCTCGTTGGACATACGACCATTGATGTAGATACCATCAATCGTGCCGCAAGAAGATGCAGTTACATAACCCTTTACAAAGTCAACGATACCACTCAGTCTGTCTGCAATACCAGTAACAGTCTTGCCAGTAGGAAGACCAGTAGCCTCATCGATAATAGCAAGCTTCATATCCTCAGTGATACCACCGTTCAGGAATACACCACCGTTCTGGATATCAATTGCGATACCGCCGCCAGGGAGCTTAACCTTAGTACCAGTAGAACCACTCTCTTCGCGAGTGTAGTAAGTACCAGCTACGAACGTCTCAGGTGCAGGAGTACCCTTATCATCTGCATAGTAACCAGTAGGCCAACCTGCCGGCTCAGTATCAAGAGTTACTGCGGTGTAGGTGTAAGTAGGATCGCCACCCTCAGCGATGTGAACGAACTGGATGTTGAAATCGTAAGAAAGACGAGCTCTGAGATTCTCCTGACGATTGAGAGTCATGGGGTTGCCATTGTCATCAAGCAGCCAAGTGAAGATGTCGAACTTCTTGTTCGGGGAGTTCTTGATAACATCAAGAGAGAGCATTGCCTCATTGATTCTGTAACCCTTACCAGCGTTCCACAGCTTCTTCCACAGCGGCTTACCATCAGTATCCTTCTTGAAGTAGATAGCCGGAGTCTCATACTCTTCATTGGTCTGGTTGTTTACCAGATACTTGGTGAAGATTCTCTGTTCAATGTTGGTAGAAGATGCAGTCTGTACCGGAATAATCTCCTTACCCAGGAATCTGATGTACTGCTTAACCAGTGCCGGGAAGTCCAGAGTAGACAGCGGGAGATAGTTGGAAACGTTATAAGACTCTTGTACCACGAAGGACTTTACAGAAGAATCCCATGCAGAATCGAGCTGATCTGCAACCTGCTCCATATGCATTCTCTCTGCATCTGTCTCAGCAGGATAAGAACGAAGCTCCTCAAGAATCGGATCAAGCAGAGTAGTCTTATACTCAGTCATGATCTCGGGGTTCTCAAGCATTCTCTTAGCATCAGCCATTACGTTGACGCCGTATGTATGCTTAAGATCACCAACGGTCTGCTCAAACCGAGAATCGAAATTATCACGGAGACCTCTGAGTTCATTATCAGCCAGGCTGTTGATCATTGCCTGCTGTTCCTGGAACCAAGTTCCATGTGTAGCATTACGTGAAAAAGCCATTAAAAATCGCTCCTTTTTTAATTATTTTCTTCATATTGTTTTAGGTTTGTATCAATGCTTTGTAGAAGAAGTGTATACAAAGCATCTACTTTTTGGAAGAACATGATGTTCTCACCATACTTGGCATCAACAAATTTATTCAACATATAATCTTGACATTTCTCAAGAGTATTCCGTAAACGAGATACAGGTGTATCATTTAATTTGATGATGTCATATGACAATACAGGATTGATCTTATTCAAATTCTCCAATATATTCTCAATCTCAGAATTACGCTCAATCATTTGTTGATATAACTTGTGATTCAGAACCGCATTTGCTTTATCGGATAATTTGGTATCATTTGCATTGTCATCGTTTGTTTGATCGTCCGATGATGAATCATCACCACCATCGAGTTGATCATCTTGTTGAGTTGTATCCCCATTTGATGAATCATCAAATGAACCAAGATCCAATGATGAATCATCAGCAGGTGGTGGTTCATCCATTCCATCTGGTGGAGCTGACTGCTCAGGTGCTGTATCAACACCTTGGTCTGGAGGAGTGTCAGTTCCACCATCGAATGGCTCAACCAAATCCCCATCAGCTTCCATAACCATCAGGAACAGATCAGATGCCATCGCAGTCACCTCCGTTAATTTACATTTTTGGCTTTAATAATCGGAGACTTTGTAACAGCAGCCGCTTGATTCTGCATCTTAACACGTAAACGCATTAAACGATACTTCTCTTGCAATGCCGCTTTCTTTTGTTCTGGAGTACGAGCATAAGATGCTTTGTGATCCAGCTTTTCAATCCGATCATTAAGGATTTCGATCTCAGTGACAAATTCTTCTTGGACTTCTTTACGAAGACGAGTATTTGCATCATACTCACGTTTGCCGAGTGCAACTGTTGCCATGAATCCCATGTATGGATTCAATGCATATGCAATTGCAACCGCACCAAGTTTCATAGCCCACCGAGACGCTGTGAACACGCTGCTTCGATATGATGGAGAGTCAAGTAATTCTTGCTTGACCTTATCATCATCTTGCTTGATCAAGTTGTCGACAAACTGGGTTAACCATGTTTTTGCACGATCAAACGGTCTGACAACAGCTTTACCAATCGAAACACCAGCGTTCAATTGTTTCTTGGCTTCTTGTTGTTTAGCCAATGATTTACGATCAACATCCATTGCCGTTGTCAATAGATCCGGTTTTGGACGATTGTTCGTATTGGCATCTTCCTTGACAAATAGGGGCTCTTCATTATATAAAAAAGAAAATACTTCTTGAATGGTTTTACCGGTGGAAAAGGTAGAATCATCGTTTTTCGTATCTTCAGATTTTACATTTGATGAAGTATTTGTGGCAGAAGGTGTGCCATTATTATTACTGTTTGATGGGGTATTATTGATGCCTCCTTTAATCGTAGAATTCTTGATATCGTGAGAATTCTTGCGAATGGTTTTGTTTTCAGACATATCATTCGTTGTTCGATTAAAGGAATTATTGTAAGTAATGTTATAAACAATTTGTCCGTGCTTGTGCGGTTTCGATGGATCAACGGGATCAACATCCGCATCTTTACCAAATGCATCGTCCATGTCTTTACCGTCTTGACCAAATACATTTGCACGGGTTTCAACCGAATCCGCCAATTCATCAATTGGATTCTCGGGGATTCCATCCGGAACCGGTGCGTCTTCAACTTCCGTTTCAGCATCCGAAGAATCACCGGGTGAATCTACTTGCATGCGGGTTTTCATATAATTGGGCAATTCACCATTCACCGCGGGTTTTACTTCTTGAATGAATTGTAATACTTCAAGTGGTGAATATCCTTCATTGTAGAATCGATCTCCCAATGTATTGATTTCTTGATGGACGACATCCAAGAATTCTTCACACAGATGCATTTCCGAAATTGTCATGTCGGTACGTTTATCAATATAATTGTAAACATACTCGGTGACATCCGTCATGTTTTGTACGTCGTTATTCACCGTTTGATCAATTGGCTTTTTAGCCGCTTGATCATATGGATTGGATTTACGGGAGTTTGCATTCAACCGAGCACGGATGCTTTTGACAAAGTTGTCTTCATTCTTCCATTCATTCTCACGAACGGATTGTGGCATGACATTATAAAGAATATCAAAATAGATCCGAGAATCAAAGATGTTAAACAAAATCAACAGCTCATGATTCTTGACGTATGCATTTGGATCCGATGCAAGACGCAATGTCAGAAAGTCTTCCAAGAATTGAAGCGTTCCTTCTTTGTCTGTTTTGAATACAGTAAACAGATCGTAATTCTTGAAACGCTTCGCTCCATTGTTTTGTTTCATAATGGACGCATACGAATCGGTGTATTTCTTCAAGGCTTTGTCATCAAACACACGATTTGTGAATTTCTTGGGATTGTCAAATACACGTGCCAGTATCACAGGCAACACCATGCAAGTATAATCATCAGGATTGATTTTATTTGCATTTGTATTAATGAATTCTTCAATGTCTTCGACAGTGTCACATGTTTTCAATCCAGCCAACAAACGTGTGATTGCAGCAGTGAATTGTTTTGAGATTTGCCACTTCTTGGAATCTTCATGATATCGAATGTGTGGTGGATTTGTTTCTTCAAAAAAATTAATCTCCGCACGTTCGATCAAATATGATTCGGCAACCACCGAATTACCATCATCACCATTATCACCACGATCATCAACAACGATTTCAATATCGGTTCGATCTTTTGATTTCTTGATTCTTTCAATCTCAATTTCCGGTTTCAATACATTTGGTGCATTGATATATTCCGAATGTAAAACACCTTTGACATATGTGGAAACATCAAACAGTTTGTATCCTTCATCACCAGTCAACATGTTCACAATATTCTCACCAAGTTCATTCAATGAAATTGGTTCGGAAAATGTATTGATTACATTTGCATACTTGGATGGAGTTGTGAACAGTTCCAATGAATAGATTCCTTCAAAGAGTTCTTCAATACCACTTTTATGTTCACTCATAAATTGCAGCATCTTATATCCAACGAATGAATCAATCAATGATTGGGTTTCTGGTTCTAAAGAAAACTCATTATCTGTATCCGCATCTTCTGATGTAATTTCATCCAATGCTTTATGAATTTCTTGTAAAGCATCTTCAATTTTGGATGTATCATCAATCCATGTTGGATCAATCGATTCCATCCATTTTAAGATACCAAGCATTGTTGGTTCTATTTCCACATCATCTTCATCCAGCATTGGAAAGTTCTTTGTTTTATATTCAGATTGAAAGAAAGCATTTAACGATTCAACACATTTTGCAAAATTTGTAAAATATGTATTCTTTACTGTAATTTGAATCATTCGTATTAGCTCCTTCCACGCAGAATATTCATTGCCTCTCTGTAAGTATCTCCCTTCAACGGAACAGCGATTCTGGAACGATCATGAGAATCAATAATGATATTACCATTTGCAATACCAGTGATCTCGTCCATAGAAATCTCAAAGGATTCCATAATGACGTTCATACCCTCATCCTTGTCTGCACAATACTGAGCCAACTCCTGTAAGAATACAACACGTCCATATCCATTCTCATCACCTTCAAGATTCATCTGATATGACTCATTGAAACTACGTGGAGTGATGTCTGCATTCGCATCATGATGAGACGGGAAGTTCACACAGTCGAATGTGATAACCTTATTGACTCTGATGTTGGGAGAATTCGGACGTGCATTCGGAATCATATTTCCAAGTAAACGAACAGAATACGATGGTACGGCACCCTGATCAAGAATCAATGAGGCAACATACTTACCAGCATCATTTGTTGCTTGTGTGGTGATATGACCCTTGTAACGATCACCCTCCAGTCGGGGTTTGGAAATGTATGAACAAATGTTCAATGGCTTTGGGATTGTCATACGGATGTCACTCAATTGCTCCCCTTTATTTAGAGGCGATGGATGATCCAGCTCTTGACCCCATTTGTTCTGTCTTAAGAGAGTCTGGATTCTTTCATCATTGTCGATACATGAAACAAGGTTTTGTGCATCATATCGACGTCCCATTCTGTTATAACAATTGAATGTCTGGAGTGTTGCATCAAATTCAACAATCGGTGTACCAAATGCGGATTGACGAACCGTGTATCCACCGGGTTTCAGTTCAGAAGACTGTGGAGACTCTTGGATGAAACACGCTGTTTCGTACTGATTCGTTTGAGTACTCTTTAACGGCATACTATACCATTCCTTTCGTAATTAATGTATTCATTGAATATATATGATCAATGTTAATGATTCGTTTTCACAAGAAAAAAGAACCCCGCTTGTGATGCGGGGTCCTTTGCCAGTTATGATAGTTTTTCAGCTTCAATGTTCTTGCGAACTTGATGAATATTTCGATATTGGTCATAATAACATTCTCCATTTCTCCGGGACACTTTTAGGGGGTCCCGGGTTCCCTATCTTGGTTACTCATCTGGAGTAATTTGATCTTGCTCGTTTTTATGTAATACACCTGTCTGTACCATATCCTGAAAAAGTCTCTCATAGAATGTGCGTTTTTCTGGGGTTATGTTATGGATATCACTTACAAGAATGCGAGTGATTCCATCATTACCGTTACACAACTGGAAAACGTCTAATACTTTTGAAATGTTTTCAGAACAAATTACTGTACAATGCACAGTAATACATTTGTAACCATTTTCAACAACGATGTTGCTATCATCCAGATAATAGCGTTGTTTGTCTAACGCTATTGTGTCAAATGCCTTCTTATATTTTCTAATATAGGCTTTGCATACTGCGTTTCGCAGCAACCTTCGGATCGTGGTATAATACACGTATTTTCTCCCGTTGTCATCATAGATAGACAGTGCATTTCCTCTTTCACAAACGATTTTCTCTTCGAGCAAATCGGGTTCATTACCTTCGAATTTAGCGTCGATGAATGTGATCGTGAGCTTTCTTTCCATACTAATTCCTCCTTAAAGGTGTGAGATGCCGCTGTTACGCGGCATCTCTATTGTTTAATACTTCATTGGCGAGTTCGATCGCACGGTCGATGGAGTCGACCGTGATCATGGTCCGCCAGTTAACCATGAAGGTTACACCTTCGGGCTTGGTGGTGAGCCACTCTGCAGGGAAGAGACCCTTGCCCTGGGGAATCTGAAGATTCCACGTTCCAGGATCACGTCCAGGGAACACGACCGCGATGACATCATCACGCTTCTTCATATAACCCTGCCAAGGCACGAACTTTGTCAGGATCATAACACCATTGCGTACTTCAACGGTGTCAAGTACTTCGTCCACGTTAAGACGCGCTTCGTCCTTGCGGATGATACGATCTACGAGTGGCTGAAGCCATTCGAGAGCCTCGAAGAATGCTTCACCCATGGGTGAAGTCTTCCTCATCCCAATTGGGAGCAAACGATCTGATCGCTGCTCCAAGCGGAGTCCACTTGACTCCAGTGTCATGCAGGTCAACTGCATGTACCAGTTCAGTCAGCCCCGCATAGTCCTTGGTGCGACCGAATGTCTCCCACATCCGACCGACAGCTGCCTTTACAGCAGCAGGGTCGGACTCTGTGTTGTATACGTCCTGGTGGTGGTCAAAAAGCCACCTTTCGGGATCGTACACTTTGCCGACATCTGCGATCACGACGCCGTTCTCAGGACCGGCGGTATTGAGACTGGGGTTGTTTAACCGAACCACCTCAACGTCGGGAAACTCGTGACGAATGATCGCCACAGTCAGAAGATCATCCAAGTGGAATACACCACCGTGAACGATAACTTTGCGGATGCTACCTACAGACTCATTGAAAATAGACATGAGATCTCCTCCTTAAGAATGATTAGGTTTTTCGGAAAGGTTTGAAATTTCTTTCTATACCATATTAATTATATATATTTCAAATTTTAATATAATAAATTTAAGGATGGGGGCATATGCCCCCATCACATATCATTGTTTTACTTGATTGATTTTCATCAGAATGAATGTTGCTAATAAACAAATATAAGCACGTGTGTATTCATCTTTACATTTGTACTTCTTTGAGAATGGAGCAACGACTGGTTTACCGGCAATTGCACGATCAACCGCTGTTGGGAAGTTTGTGATTCTACCAATATACTTTGAAGAATTGATATCTTTGATTTCATTTCCTTCTTTGGTAATGAATACATACAGAATCAAATCCAATATATTGGAGATGTCTTCTTTCTCAACACGTTGTGCCAATTCAAACAATTCGTTTTGTTTCACATTCTTCTGTTGAGCAATGGCTTTGTACAACCGACCATTGTTATGGTAATCCCGATCTCCTTGACGAATCATACGCAATAATGTATTACGTATACCAGATGTGGATTTTGTTTCAACATATTCGGTATCATCTCCACTCTTGATATCATCACCGATTTTATTACCATTATCCAAATTATCATGGTAACGTTGTGCCAACAAACGCATGTTCTGATTGAATGATGTACGAACACGATTCAAGAAATTGAATAATGTCGTTGGAGTCATATCCAGTGATAAAGATGAACGGAAGAATGCAAAACAAGAATCAACCGTACCACCAATCCAATTGATTACATTTTCACTTTTAACCAAGTTCCATGTATGGTCCAATTGCATGTACGTATATGTCATGACCGGGACGGACGGTTCTGCTTTTTGGAAATATTTATTAAAGATCAATGCATAAATTGTCAATCCAAGTTGTTGACGTGCCGAATCACGTAATTGGCGATTACCGGACATGTCGGAATAATATAACGCAATTGCATGAATGATGTTGGATGGTGTTTGTGTGATTGTTTTAAAGTCAGCAGATGAACTGACAAACTTACCCATCTCTTTTACGATTTGTGTGATCTCGCTCTTTGTAAAGCCAAACAATTCAAAGATGTGATCAACATACTTTCTTGGATAGATAACACGTTTCGTTGGAAACTCACGTGCAAGCATTTCTGCATTTGCATCCAAAAAATCAACACCATATTTGATGTATTCATTTCGATTTTTTGGTACTGATAATACATCAATGATTGGATCGATTAATTTCGTCTTTAAGAACAATGATGCTTCTGTTGGTTTAGAATTGTTTCCTTCCATAATCATGGCGAACAATTCCGATTGCTCTTCATAAATATCAACACCATCTGATTCCATAAAAAACATTTGTGAAATCACCTCTTACTGGTTATTGTTATTATGCTTCTTTCTGTTACGACGATTACGTCTGATGTTGTTGATGGTATCTTCTTTGGTTGATGATGCTTCATCGGCGGTTGTTTCATTCTCAACAGTGGTGGTTGTTTCAACAACTTCATCAGAAACGGCTACAACAATATCATCATTTGTAACACTTTCATCAACAATTACTTCATCATTCGATACTTCTTCCACCATCGTTGTTTCTTCTTCCGCAGGTTCAGGTGTTTCAGTATGTACAACCGGTTCGGGAACGATTGTTTTTGTTTCAACAACCGGAACGTTTTCCTTCGGAATTGGTTTGATAACAACCTTCTCCATCTTAGGAACGTTGATATTGAGTCTATTAGCAGCCTCTTTCTCTTCAAGCTCAATCTTTGCAAACTCACACACATTCTTTGTTGTGATTTGTAAACCAGATTCACAATCAAACACACGAAATACACGATATGCCAAAATACGTTGAATCAGCGCAATATCGGCTTCACGATTATAAACCGGAGCAAGTGCGTTAATACCCGGAACTCTACCTCTACCCGTAACATTTATCTTCATATAAAATCTCTCCTTTTATAATATAATGATTAATCATCATGCATTGCAGCACGAATCTTATCGACACTGTAATACGATGGGGATACAATATCGGTTTTGAAACCCATCAACTTGAAATACAAATCTGCTTGTAACAAAGATGGTTTATCAAATTGATTCGTCTTGATATCGCTTAACTTAACCGATCCAGTTGACGAAATCTCTTCCAACATATTATCATACTCAGCAACATTATCTGCACGAGCTCCACATATTTCAGATAATACATTGGTTGCACCCATACCTGCAAGCAACTCATTCTCAATTGCAGTCATTGTACCAGCCTTGGAATCGCCACGCAATTGACCGGATTCTTCATCACGTTTTTTATCGTCCAAAGCCAAACCAGTCTTCTTGGAAACGAGCTGTTGTACACGTTTGATATTTAAGTATCCAACCAGTACGGGTTGTTTTGTACGAACTGGACGATTTGGATCGGATGATAAATGTGGAATATAAACGTATTCGTACAATGGAATGTTCAAGAACTTAGCGGCTTTATCAATGTTCTCATATTTCAATACACGAGAACCATCACCAAATTCTTCAATATCCAAACGAAAGTTTGATTTATCATCTGCCAAGAACTTTGTAATCCAATTCGTGAATTGAACGTCCGACATGGATGCAAACATTGCTTGATATTTCTTTGCATTAATTCCAGTCGGGTCCATCAAATTCATTGTTTGAATGACTTTGAATTCGATCTTCTTTCGTTTTTCTTTGATATCTGTAGCCAATGAAGTTTCCTCCTTTCATATCAATGAATTTTACATGGAGGATTTAGTCCTCCATGTAATCTCCGAATACATTTTCGTATGAATAATATTCCGACATAAATTCTTCGAAACATTCATGGACATATTTCTTTACAAAATCATGTCTCATTTGCGTCGACTCATTCGGTTTGGTATCTTTTAATATTCTCATTCTATATTTAAATTCTTTTTCAAGATCTTTCTTTGCTTTATCATATTTTTCTTTGTATTGAACAAGTTTGTCATTAGAAGATATGAAATTCTTCACTTCGTCAAAAAGATTTAAGTTTTGTTTTAATTTTTCCAATGTATCAGAATACTTTTCTCGAGTATACTCAGACAATTCCTCAAATTCTGTATCAAAGCTTTCATATTTACTAATTAAAATTCGATTGAAGGCCCTGAGCTTATAAAGACTCGACTTTCTGACTTCTGCATAAGATTTAATCTCTTTTAAGATATCATTTATTTTTGACATAGCTTTATTGATTTCAGCCGTGCCTTCTTCTATGTAATGTTTAAGCCAAGAGCGATTTGGGTTTTCTTCAAGATCCTTTTTATCACTGTCCACACGTTTTTTGTAAAATTCGATATCATGTTCAGCATTATCTTTATCATGCATTAAATCTTCGAGACGTTCTATATTTTCTAACAACTCATCATTCACGGACGCACGTTCGTTCCGAATCAATTTATCAATCGAATCATAAAAATTCCCATATGTATTGATGACAGATTTTAAGTATTGATAAAGTTGTTTTCCGGATTTAATTTTTACAACCGCTTCTTTAAATTTATCAATAAATTTTAAGCTTTGTATTATTTTATAATTCTGCTTAATTTCGTAATCAATTGACATTCTACCCATTTCCATCGATTTCTGCATATCGACATACCATCTTTCGATTTCTTTGCTGGTAACACCACGTGTTGCACCAGAACGTTTTACCGCACGTTTTCTACCAGCATACTTTGTACGTACTCTGGCGGTTTTAGCTGCATGAAGATCGGCTTCAATTTCTTCCGGATTTTTCTTTGGACCCCCTCCACCAATACCAAAAAATCCAGTTTGACCAGGCATCATATATGATCCATCATCATGTGTATTAATATTCTTACCGGAATCGATAGCTTGACGAATATGTTTAATTCCTCTTTCGTTTGGATCCTCACCACGTTGCCAATGATCGCTTTGACCAGTTACGTCAAATTTATTATGTCCTTTTTCATGTTGAAGTGTTAATACCCGTTCGGTTTGATGTTTATTTCTATTTTCAATATTAATCGATTTTGCATACGGGCTGTATTGGGATCCCTCGGCATTGTTGATATTAAACTTTACTCTGTGACCTTCAGCATCGGATTTGATGGTGTTGGTTTTTGGATCAAAATCTTGCATGATTAAAAAATTACGCAATGCACGTGCTTTCTTTGCAGCAGCTGGAGATTTTGCATTAACATCACCCCAGTTATGTTTCTTCATGTATGCATCAATCTCGTCTGCTTTCTTACGACGAACGGTTGCCTCCATGAACATATCAAACATTTCCGAAACATATTCGTCCAAAGCATCATTACCATATCCAGCGTATTCCAACATCATGTCTGCTTTATCCAAACATGAAAGCATTGCTTCTACAACATTATCTTCTGATTGTTGCATTAACATATCTAATTCATACATAAAACATCGTCCTTTCAAATATAATGTTTCCGCATATATAAACGATTCAATTGATCATATGTAATACCAATTACAACTTGATTGGATTCCGATCCATATGTCAAACGATCGGTTCCAGTAATCATAATGACCAATGCATTTGTATGCGGATCTGTTGAATCGATTGATACATCAACCGTTATCCCAGTCAATTGTAAACGATTACATTGATCATTGATTTTTGTTTTGATTCTATCAATATTTGATTTATCATCTGCATACTCATGTAAGTATGATTCAATATCAATACCCAATTCCGGAATGGACGGATACTGACCCGGTTTCATCATTAATAATGTTAATATGATATTCACACACATTTCAAATGATGATAATACTTTTGGTTTATGTAAATCATTTAATTCCAAAGGCGTATCATATCCGATTGTTTGAAACTTGGATGGGTATCGCTTCTCAACTTCTGCCAATGCAATTCCTTTAATGTCCAACATACAAAATCACCACCTTTATTCTGGTCGGTTTGTATTTGACTTCACATATGATGCAATAAACTCCTCATAGTTTTTATCAACGATTTTGATGTAATTGATTCCATTCGTATTGGTTTCTGCACGCATACGTTTATCCTTCAAGAATTCAATCTCACGAGAATGCTCCATTCTACCAGACGTATTATCACTCTCTTTGATTTCTACCTCCAATGACAATGATGGAATGTAGAAATCCGGAATGTAAAGATGTGTCGAACCGTCTTGCCACTTGTACCAATAATTGTTTGGTGATGGTGCAATGATATCATCTGGAGACCAATCCAATGATTTCAATTGATTCAAGAAATCCGCTTCATATGAACCAATCACACGGAATTTATGTTTTTCATCCCACACATAATCACGTGCTTGTGGATGATTGTATATCATCTTACGTTGCATATCCGCATCATTCAACAAATGTTCTTTTCCATACTTATTCTTCATCCGAGTTTTCATCATGGTAACGTATGCTTCCTTGCAATGTGGATCATCACAAAGTCGTTCATACTTCAATGTCTCGCGATTGAAATGAACTGGATTCTTTCGGCATTGTGTACACAACCGACCCATGTCTTTATGGACAAATAATGAATATGCATATTCCAATGGTTCACATTCATCTGGAATCATGTCATTGTGTTTACCTGCAACATGATTACAGTATTTATGTTTATCATTGAAGGATCGATCACAGAACAAACACTTTACTGCTCGAGCCATAAAAATAACTCCTTCCTTATTTAATATACACTTAAAGTGTTTATGATTTCCGTTGGACAAAAAATAAACAATCGTTTATATCCAAACATTATTCATATACATAAAAAAATACAAACTTGGAAGCCGGGGATATCCCCGGCTTCCATTCATGCTAATGGTTTACTTTGAATTGAAATATTCTGCGTATTTTTGACGCAGTTCTTCAATCATTGCCTCTCTTTCGTTTTCCAGTTGCTTCTTACGCTGGTTTGCAGCCTCTTCTTTCTCCGCAATCATTCGGTGCATTGCGAAACGCTGCTCCAGAGTATAGCGCTTGTAGATCTTGCGATACGCTTCGCCGTCCTTGAAATGGACAACGATCTCGTCCATTTCAATTTCGCCATATGCGTACTTCTTGAAGAATCTGACATGGATATCATCTCTATAGACAGCCATTCCATCGTAGGTGTAGCCGTCATCCAACAGCTGTCTGCAATACGGAATCATTCCGTGCAGGTCGCCGGTTTTACGCTCAGCATACACCCTAATCTGAGCGATTGCATCGTATTTGTTTTCCATCATGATAAATTCCTCCTTAAAAAATACCCCCGCCACATGGCGGGGGTGCAGTGTGTTCTTAGTACGACATCACTCTCGCGAGCTTGGCGAACTTCTCCTTGTTGTAGTCCTTTACAAGGAGCTCATACTCCTTGAAGACCTTGTTGGAAGAGCTATAGCGAACCAACTTTCCGTCGTACGCATATACGGTAATTCCCCCAATAGAACTGAGGGTGATCTTGAGTTCATTACCGTCACAGCAACGACCCTTGATACGGAGGTCACCGAATTCAGCTTCTGCGGAGTTGATGGTCGCACCCTGTGCAACAATCTCACGAACGATAGCAGTCATGACCACCATCTTGTTAGTGATCGACTCTTTCATACAGAACTCGACAATTGCTCCGGTCACATCTTCAGTGCTCATACCATAAAGAGCTCTCCGCGCAGCTCTCTCGGCTTCGCGTCTGATCTCTTCTGCACGTCTTGCGGCATCGCGCTCAGCCTGACGGCGAGCTGCAGCACGCTCTGCTTCGCGGCGGATCTCTGCAGCGCGGCGAGAGGTGTAGTCCTCATCAGCTGCTGCTGCGACTGCTGCAGCACCCAACAGCCCGCCAATGATCATTGCTGCGCCGATTGCAGCGTCATTGTCAGTGTTGTTGTTTCTACGTACAGGTGTTGCATTGGAGAAACCTCCATAGATTTTCTCCGAATCGTTAAACTTAATGCTCATAGCATCCTCACTTTCTCTGGGATAGTCCCAGGTCATGTCTCATCATAAGGAAGCATACATTAATTGCAAGATTTTGCTTCCATGATAATAAGGTTACGAGACGTTTGGTTATTCCCTTATCATATTAATTATATATATTTGAAATTTCGAAATAATAGAATCGACATACATTATTAGTTATCAAACGAGATTTTAACTTTGTTGATTATACATTTAATATGTAATCAACTTTGAAATTCATATGTTAAGGAGTAAAGTTTATGGATAATAAGAACGATGTAAAATTCATTTACAACAATGGATTCCGTGAAACTTGTGAATCTATGTTAAAAACATACGATCACAGTTTAAATGAATTAAGAAATGTTGTAACTGGAAAAACCGTAGCACCTGACGAGTATGCAGTATGTAATCGCGAATATAAGTTCAGATACATCAGTCCAAACAACATTGCAGAATACGCTTCATTGTTAATCAAAGTTTTGTTCAACCATTTGATTTCAGTAAATGTAACTGACATTGAGAAGTTCTCTGTTGAATGTGCTTGCAGATTCGTTGGTGAAAATGATTGTGATGGATTCAAATGGGATAATATCTATGAGGATTCTGGATATACCCGACATGATATTGGTTTGAGAGAATTGATTGTGTATTGTCAGAATGAGTTCTTCTCCAATATCGTAGTAAGCAAGTATGAGATGGATGAACGTCGTAATCACATCAAGAAGGATTATGATAAGATTAATGGCATTCACTTGTCTGCAAACATCAGACGTATGATCGATGCAATTCCGAGACTTATGGAGAAGACGGACTTTGTCAACATGGGTAATGACGAGAGACTCGTCGTTACAACATTCATCGAGAACTTTGTGATGTTTGCAATCAATCTGACATTGTCCAGTGTTGTATCCATGATCATGTATTGTGTTCCCAGAAGTACTTACAATACTGCATTGAGACATCATGACTTGAAGGTTGATAATAATTCATTGCTGGATGATGAATACTTCAAAGAGAGTGTTGATGAATCAACTCACAAGCCGGTATATGTGATCTTCACCGATACCAAGAGTATTGTTGCAAACCCAATCAAGAAAGTCACCAAGAGCGATTTCAATCATGCGTCATTTGCATTTGATCCATCATTTGAAACCGTTTATACATTCAATCGTAAAGGTGACTCTGGATTCACCATTGAAGACTTCTCAACGAACTTATTCCAACAGATGGATTGTTCTGTATTTGTTGCATTTGTTTCTGATTCCGATTACAGGAAAATGAAGAAATATGTAAAGTATATTGAGAAGAACCAGATGTTTACAAAATATGATTGGGGTGTTGTTCGTGCAATGTTGTTCAACAAAGACACCGAGTCTTCTGATTTCCGTGGTGTTTGTTCCACATTCGTAAACAACATCTTCAAAGTCATTGGTAAGAATTATACCGAGAAAGACAGCCCCAATCAAGAAGAGTTGAGAAGTTCAATCAATACAAACAAGGATCAATTCAATGAAATCTACAATGGTCCTGTTGCAGATATGACCAAGGATTCCATTGTCGAGAAAACACATGACTTTGCAAAATACAAGAAGAGTCATTCTATTTCCGAATATGTAACTGAATGCTGCTTACTGAAAACAAACAACATCGTATTCAATAACAAGCTTCCGTTCAATATCAACATGAGAAACATTGTTCTTCAGGATATGCATCCAAACTTCAAGGATACTGTTACGGCTGTGAAATTCATTATGAACGATAGTCGTTCTCCGGTAAACCAGATGATTATCAAGTATGGATCATATAATGTTGGTAATCAAATCAATCCCGACATGATTGTTCGGATGTTTATCGGACAACCGTGTTCAACATTTGACAACTTCTCCAATTATCAAAACTTCTACAACGATACGGATTTCCATTCCGATGTCAATTGGCTTGATAAAATCACATTTGGTGACCCATATCAAGACGGCAATTACCGAACCGATGCCGTTGGTAATAACCACAGACATCCAGTTGTTATGACCTTGAGAACACTGTATCAGATGTATGGTGATCATTTGTGTAAAACCAACCAAGACTTGGCTGACAATATCGAGCGTGTTGGTAATGCAATGATTGGTATTGCTCAAGTATACAAAGATTGTGGAATCAGAAACTGGGAACTCGTCCGTGACATTCTTGCAGTATTTGGTGAAATCATGACCAAGTGTATCATTCGTTTGTACAATAACCACATGACTGTGATTGTTGCATCTGACAATATGGATGACACTATGATTCCTGGATATATGTATGAAGAATACTTTGTCGAAGATGGTGAAAGTGGTAAACCCACTGTAACTGTTGCAAATGCAAATTCTGCATCGAACCAAGGCAAGTCCACTGGTAAGCAGATTCTTGCAAAAGGTAAAGAATTCTTAAAGCAGATGATTCATAAATTCTCCGGTTGGGTTACGGATGGATTGGCAAAGGTTCCACAGAAGTTTGTGGATGCACATAAAGCCGAACTGGATTGGGTTTCTAAACATTCCGATTTGAACAATAAGATCGCGGCATCCATTTGTAACGACTTTAATCCGCATGTCGAGAACTGGCCTCTGTACAAGATACCGATTCAAGATATCAAAGCTGCGGCTAATAAGATTCCTACAATTGTTGCAGAATTAAAGAATTCCAATGATCCTATTGATATGACTTCCGTTAAGAAGAGATTCTATAACGCAATTGGCTCAGAGAGTGGTTTGTCCAATATCGAAGTGAATGGACATGAAGGTTCTAAAGAAAATAAGAATATGTCTGCTGAAGAAAAGGCAGTAACGAACTGGATCTTGTATTCGAATGTAAATCCAACCAATACCACAACAAATCAATTGACTGCTGATAACTGGACTGATTTGATTAAAAACATTTCCGAATCTCCTAAAGCAGTTAAGGAAGCAATTGATGCAATTTCCAATGGATTTAAGAAAGCTTCTGAAGACATCAATAAAGAACTCAGTGCTCTTAAAGAAAGCAAACCAGATGGAGACGCTACAACCGAATATGCTTTCGATGATATTTCCGAATATGATTATTACGCTGAAGCAGATAATCAGACACCACAAGGACAAAACTCTGGTAATGATGCTGATGCTAAGATCAAGAAACTCACTACAATTTTCAATGGTTTGACTGATCTGTCTAAAGTATTTGGTTCCAGTGTTGCTAAGGTTTTGAACGAGAAGTTCTATAGAACTTGCTATAACTTGTACAGAGATATGGTAACTGCATATCAGCAAAGCAATGGTAAATTCAATGATCAGCAGCCTGAGAAGAAGGAAGAACCAACAAAGGATCAAGCTGCTGATGAATCAGCTGCAACAAATAATGTGAATACTAATCAAGCTACTGGTGAGACCAATCCTGAAACTAAATAAGGAGGTATATGAATAATGGCTTATGTTAAACATACACGAGAAGAGATCGAAAAAGTTATTAACGAATCTCCTGATATGATTACTGCATTAGAAGCAGTTGGTGCAATGTATGGTATTCCATCAACACACATTATTGCTCAACCCGGATTAAAATCGATCCGGGTTGAATGTGATAACATCATTGCTCCACCAGATGCAAAACCAAACACCAAAGCAATTGTATGTGCAATTGGTGCAGTACTTGATCAGATCTCTCAAAGAATCAATGATAAGTTGGATCATTACCAAACAAACGTTTCAACAAAAGGTCAGATCGATGATAAGGTATCTCAAACTTCCAATCCAGCCAAGGGTACAGTCATTGCACATCATACGTTGAGTGATGGTAGTGAAATCATTGTATATGATTCCGGTTTGGTAGATATGCCACATACAGATGAAGCACGTGCAAAGGTCGCCGAGCTTCGTGCAAATGGCGGTATTCCACAGATCAACATTTTCAATGATTCAAAAGAATATACAAAAGAACCATACTTCACGAACGACTACAACATTGGATTGACCGATATTGAAAAGTCTCAGTTGTATGGAAATGATCCAATCCCAACCGACCATGCAAAAGAGTTGGATGAATGTGACATGCACATGGAAATGTTCGTTCAATATAACGAAACCGATTATCTTGGATATGATATCTTCCAGGAGATGGGATTTGACTTTATTGAAAGAACAGAGTCATTTGTTTCAGAGGCTTCCAATCATAAGAAGATCAACGTCAGTGATTTCAAACATTCTAAGTTTGATAATAAAGAAATCACCAAGGCTATTCAGTGTTTCAATGAAGCACGTCTTGAACAGAAGAACAAAGGCAAGGGTAAGTTCGATATTAAGACATTCATCGATAATCCAAAATACAAAGAAGGTGTGAATCATCTGCAGAAACAGTTTGATTGTCAGCTCTCTGTATATTGGCACACTGATAGTGAAAATCCAGATGCAACTACTGTGTTCACATCATGCTATGATATGATTGCACAGAAGATGACTGTATCTAAGACCAAGGGTTTCCAACTTGCTGGTTTACCGATCCAGGTTCATATTCTCAATAATGCAATTGATGAAGAGATGAGTCTTGATACAAATATAAAGTTATTTGGTCAATTCATGTGTGCAACCTTGTGTCATGAAATCTTCCATAACATTGCAAATGCTTTAAGATTGAATAATGGAATCTTTACGTTTACACTTGATTCTGCTATGAGTCTTGCTGCATCTACCAATAGTGCAAAACGTAAACGTGAAGTATTCGATCATTACGTTGCAACTTTGAGAGATGGTAAGAATGATCCAATCTCCAAGATTCAAAGAAAACGACTTGTCTCTGCACTTTGTAAAGCATCTGCATTGGCAGAGAACAACAAGGCTTTGATGAATCTGAAGAGTTCTGTGACTGTTAATCCAAATGCAGAACAAGAGATCGACAAATTGATCAATGCATATTCCCAGAAGTATCAAGAATTAAACACCATTCACACCAAGATGATGAAGAAGGGTAAGAAGTACAACAAGGGTCGTGCAACGGCAATGACTGTGATTGGTATCATCTTATTGATCACAATCATTGGTTTGCCGATTGGTATCATCATGCTTGCAAACACCGGTGATATCGAATATGAATATATGAAGGAATACGAGAAGTACATGAGAACTCCAAACAAGGAAGAGTACTATTGTGATCTGTTTGCTGGTATGTACAATCTTCCAATCTCGTTCACATATGGATATGAAAAACGGAATTACACAGCAAATATGGTTTCACCCGAGAAGCTTCAGCAGTTGAAGGATCTGGAAGGAAAGGTTCGTAACTTGAAGCAGTCTAAATATCCGACAGAAAGTGAACGCAATTATGCGGGATTCTTAATTGCAAAAAATATTCTGGAAGGAAAGACTGCTGTATCCAAGGAAGTTCGTGAGTATTGCCAATGGGTTGTTGCAAACTATTCGAACATCGCTGATACGGATATTGCTGCGAACTATCGTTCTCATGTATTCAATCCTAAGGAAGCAGAAGATTTGGATACCCATCTCCAGAATCTGATCAACAACAATCAAATCAACATTACCGAATACGCTATTTGATTAAAAAATAACATCGTGATTCCCCGCCCATATGGGCGGGGGATACACACAGTTATGCGTTCATCATTGCGAGACGTCTCTTACGATTTTCATCGTAATAATCCAAGATGTTCTTAACTTCGATCGGGTCAAGGTATACCCCAATCATTTTATGGAGTTTCTCCGAAATATCAGATGGTCTGATGATACCAGCAGACCGCTGTAAGTTAATGCAGATTGTTTTCACATCCGTATCTGTGATTGTTCCGATTTTCTGCTTCACCTTATACGCATCAAAGATGGTAATCGGATATGGTGTTGCTCGGAAGTGCAAGAACGTCTGTAATATGTTCATTTCCAACCGGCACAAGACGTGAGAGATCGCGTCATCGTCATCCGATAAATCGGACTTACGAGACACGATTCTGTCAGACTCACCTGCATTCTTACCAACCTTCAGTGCCATCTTTCTAATGACATGGAAGTGGGTCGCGTCGAGAATGACATCGCACTTGTCTCTCATGACACGGGAGATGTCACCGATGTTGTAGTCATAGTCGGGTGCGATATGACGTACAATCACGCAGATGTCATCGTTCTTGATCGGCTGATCACGACGATTCTCATATGCGATGTTGAATACGTCAAAGATATTCACATCGATGCTTTGTTCTTCACACCACGTGAATGTCTTCTTGATCGAGTTTCTTGTTTCGGACAACTTATCCTGAACAAGTTTCTTGATCATTTCGGGAGGGAGTGTCACTGTTGACAGATCTGTCGTGGTTGTAACAACATCTTCTTCAACAGCGGGAGTAGTAGTTTCAGTTGCAGCATCATCAGTTACGATTGTAATGATATTGCCGTTCTTCGTAAACAGCTTGTCTGTTACTTCGGAATATCTCCTCTTAGATTTGATCATGTAGCATGCGTATTTGCTACATCTGATTCCCTTCTCCTCACATTCTTTCAGTGTTTCAGTCACATTGAAATTGTGCTTGATCATGATGCGTGTGATATCCTCGATGGTCTTCACACTGAATGCGTCAACACATGACGGTGCGTTCGGGGATGCTGGTATTTCTTCAGTTGTGTTGGTTGATGTTGTTACGACAACATCATCATTGTGAATAGGCTGGGACTGTGGTTGAGTCTGGTTCTGTCCCCAGAAAGACATTACCGTATTGAGGGTCTCAATCGTTTCAGGGTCGATGACGGATAGTACTGTCATCACATCCCGTCCAGAGAGATTGTGTACTTGAACTGCCTGTTCACAGATTGCCGCCATTTCGTTAATGGATTCTGTCAGTACGTTGATCATTTCCAGCTTTTCGTTCATAATAAAATTCCTCCTTGATAATAGATAAGAATAGATTTATATAAAGCGATATTGCTTTATATCATAATAATTATATAAATATGCAAAAATCGTATTTTCGATTATATGACGTTTCTTTAAATCTCATATTTAAGGAGGTAATTCACAATGGCTGAACAAGCTACATCCACTAACATCGCTTCCATTCAAGTAGCAGTTGATAGAATCCTCGGAGTGAATGCAGATGATATCAATAAGACATTCTTGGAAGGCATGTTTGCTGGATATCATGATAAAGCAACAAATCGATTCATGCCGCCAAATTATAAACCAACATCAAAGTTTATGTTAACAAAAGACAAATATCCATATGTCAAAGAACCAACTGAAACAACTCTCGGTAGATTGATATTAAATCGATATTTGTTGGAACGGACTGGGGCAATCAAACACATTGGTTATTGGAATAAACCAATTAATTCAAAAGCATTGAATTCATTAAATACCGAAATCAATAACTTGGTTGTTACGGATATTTTGACAACAGAAGATTTGGCGAATTATATTGATTCACGAGATCGGTTGGGATTCTGGTGTGCTGCATTCTTATCAGTGTCGATTACACCTGCACTGTTATTGCCAATGCAAAATGTTAATAAACGTAAACAAGAATTATTCAAACAATATCAGAAGGAATTAAACTCTGACAATCCTGTTGAACAGATTATGACTAACAACAAGATTGAAGCAGAGTTGATGGATATGGTTCGTGCAAACTTATCTAAAGATACTGGATATGATTTGTATGCTTCCGGAGATGGAAATCTTAATAACAACTATAAGACGATCAATGTCATGAGAGGTGCTGTATTCGATAATACAAAACACAAATACTCCATCGTTGATCATTCTTTGATGGAAGGTATTACCAAGAGAGATATTCCCGCATTTGCAAACTCCGTTGTTGCTGCAGCATATCCTTCTGCGGTTGGTACTGCTGATGCTGGATACTTGTCTAAAATCATCATGGCTTTATTACAGTCAGAAAGTATTGATCCAAATCCGGAGAGTGATTGTGGTACTGAATCAACAATTCCAGTCACTGTTACGAACAGAAATAAACAGTACTTGTTATTCAGATACATCAAAGAAGGTAAGGGTAAAAAATTAACCACGCTTCATAACATTGATTCTTATGTCGGAAAGACCATTCGATTGTATTCTCCACAGTGTTGCTGTAATGATCCAATCTGTGGAAAGTGTGCTGGTAGAGTCTTCTACAATCTTGGTGTTACAAGAATTGGATTACTTTCATCTCAGATCACACAGAAGATGTTGAATATCAAACTGAAATCAAAACATGACTTATCACAGAATGCAGGTATTGTACCACATGAGATGACATTCATGCATCCATCTCAATTGTATGAAGTAACAAAGGATGGTTATTTAAAAACGAATGCGAACTTAAAGTTGTTCTTACCTAAGTTTGCAGAAGACTTCGCCAATTATTCTCGTGAAGTAACCACGATTAAGTGTCTTGGTATTATGCCAGCTAAGTTCTATGATAAGAATGGAAATGAAGTGCAATCAACTTTAATGATTACACCAACAATGTTGGATTTCAACATCTATACAGAACCACAAGAAACAAAAGACTACATTGTGATGAGTTATGAACCCGGAGCAACTATTACATCATTAAGTATGCAGAAGAATGTTAAGAATGTTGAATTCTTCATCAATTCTGTTTATCTGCATTCAAAGAATCCAATGATTCCATATAACTTGTTAACGGATATGATGTTCCGTTGTTTGGAGATTAATGGTATCGACTTAACAGGTCCGAGTATCACATACGAGATTTTGGCAAGAAGAGTTTGCAGAATTGGTGATACAAATACACCATTTGCATATGCGTATGGTAAGAATCCAAACATCGATCAGATGTCATATACGAAATTGGCATTCCGTGAAGCAGTACAAAGAGCTGGTGTGTTGCAAGGTGTTTTATTCCAAGCCGTATCTGATTCAATGAATATTGGTTTGGCTCAAACGTTGAATGGTGAAACACCAACGTACACACCTATCGAAGACTTAATCAAAATATAAAAAAAAATAATTTAAGAGGGGGCTTTAAGCCCCCTCGATATTATACAATGATTGTTGATTTGTCAAATACGTTTCTGTCAATTATGCCGGAAGCAGCATGTACATGTCCACCCTGTAATCCGAGGTCGTTGAAGTAACGTTTAACAAGTTCTTCGCAGTTTGCTCCGTCGTCCTTGGAATAGAAAGAGTACTTCCATCTGTCGGGTGAGAGCTGATGATATTTGCATACGAAATCATAGTCATTGATCAAATCACCGAACAGTCTGGAATTACCAACAGAACTATTCACTGCAATGCCTTTGTATTCACCGATGATAACTTCAAACGAATTTGACATCGTTGATTTGTACAATGTGTCTTGATACGCAAATATGATTTCACCTTTGTCGATTGTATCATATGCCATCTTTGGACCACTGTAAAGCATTTCGTTCCAGAATTCAAGATTCATTGGATGACGTTCTGACTTTGGATAAACAAACCATGCTGCAGCAAACAGCTTGGACTCTGGTAATGAGTGTCTCCAAACATCATTATCATCAATCAATCTAACTGCTAATGGAATTCCAACGACTTTAATCTTGTCGGAATCTGGATACAATGCAACTTGTGCCAGATCTTCAGATAAATCAAACGGAACTTCCATTGGACGCAGTCGGTCAGTTTCACCCATACACGAATAGATCCAAGTCAACATACAACCAGAATATTCGTTATTGTAGAACCGAATGACATGGTCGTTGTACAATGCTTTGTCTTCTTCAGACATGATTTCGTTCAGATACTTATCACCAGAAACGTGATGATCAATATGAACAACCTTCATGTGGTGATCAATTGCTTTCTTAATGACACTGAAGATGGTTTCGTCAAGTGCCAAATCAACAATGTACAATTGATCATTGTCTTTGTAGAAGTCTTCTTCATTTTCGATGTTGATCTTTCCATTGTGACAGTATTCAACAAAATGGGAGCTGGTCATGATGTCAAAGACGGAACACAGTTCCGTCTTGACAATTGCTGCAGCACCATAACCGTCTGCATCATTATGATGTAATATTCTCATCGTTTACTTCCTCCTGATTATCTTCCTGCATTGCCGGAAGCGGGTTTTCGGATGTCTGCTGACCAACTGTGTCCATCAAGTTATCAAGATCATCCATGGAAATGTCAAAGTGTGCGTTCTCCATCATCTCAGCCAGTAATGACGATGTATCAACCTTTGACAGCTGTGCAATTCTTGCATAACTGATGAGTGCTTCTGCAATCATGATACCATCCATACAAGCGATTGTTGCTTTCTCAACGATTGTGATGTCCGATCTGAGATCATAGTTCAGTTCCTGCAAACCAGAACTCTTGAGGAACTCAGTTGCAGTTGTGAAGATGCTTTCAGCAGCATTGTTTCGTGCATTGATATCTGCTTCGGTTGTGGAAGGCATCTTCATGATGTCATAGATCATGCTCTTGAGCGTCATGATGTTTTCTTCCAACTGTGGAGTGCAGTCATATACATCATCCCAGTTCATTGCTTCTTCATCAACAGAAATGCCAGCACCACACAGCAGATTCACATACAGATTGGGAGTGACCTCTTCTGTTTCTTCGGATGGAATTGCAGAATTGTCATTGATACCAACCTCAATGGCATTATCCATTTCCATCTCATTGTTCTTGTTTTCTTCCATTGTAAATACCTCCGTTTATTTATATTCTTTAAAAGTCTTAGGATCAATGAATGTTACATCAACCCCTCGACGTTTTAACGCGGTTATGATTTTACTCTTGATAGTTGGCTTTGTTGGTTTTGTTGCAAGCAAGTCTACTTGTAACATTGTACCACCATCGATATTGACTGTCGGTGGATGAGAGCTTAAGATCTTGGCATACTCTTCATCATACAAATGGGTGTCATCCATAAAATACACCGTCCTTTCTGAACATCATTCATGTATTTTATTGTCATCACTCTTGATTAAAACTATTGTCGGGCTTAATATAATACCCGCGAAAGGAGAGATATGTTATGTTAGAATTCACCATTACAACAATATCGGTATTTGTTGCTGCGCTGAATGAACTCGTGAAAACAATATCCATGAAATGTTTCAATTACGACATTAAGAAGTACATCCCATTGTTTTCCATTGGATTTGGTTTGATCCTCGGAATACTTGGTTATTTTGCTCCAAATATCAAAATGGGAAATAACATCGTTGAAGCAATCTTCATCGGAATTGCATCTGGTGGTAATGCGGTTGGCTTCCACCAAATCTACAAACAACTTTCCAAAGGTGAAGTTGTAATCAATAATGATTCGGTTGAAGATGATGAAACACAATCAGAAGATCCAGTTGTTTCTGAAGATGAAGTCATTTTAATGAACCATGTGAAAGAAGAACCAGAGAAAACTGATTCTGTTGATGATTCAACCGTTGAAGATGAATCAATCGAAACATTGATTGATGAAGACATTGAAGATTATACCGAAAACGAATAATAAATGGTGGGGGATTATCCCCCACCAAATACAATTTATTCACAATCATCGTCTGCTGAATACACTAAGTCTCCATCTTTGATGACACAATAGTGCTTACTCATCACATTTGTTCTACCAAATTCGTCCGAGAGTTTCTCTAAGAAATTCCAATGATTGTAATTTCTAAAGATTGCTCTCTGATTGCGGGTTATCTTTACTTCAAGACCTTCTGTATCATAAACAGATACGTGATCACCATTAATCAAGATCTTCTGGATTTCTGTTCCTTTTTTCATAGCCAAGTTTCTCTCCTATTGATTTATTGATTACTTAATTTACCAAGTATGCATCCAAGTAACTCGGAAGTGCATAACACTCCTTAACAGAATTACAGAATACATCAATTCTACCGGACTTACAACCACAGTCTTCAAGTGTGTATGTACCAAGTCCATCTACATAGATTTGATCACCATACTCCAATCCCAACGAATTCATCTGGGATTTGTTCATTGCGATTGTTCTTCCGGCTGCGGGCCATGTACCGGATGCTGTCTTACAACCGGTTGCAACATAACCTGTGATTCTAAAATTACCAAGATAAACTTCATTCTCTACTTCTGTTACAACTTCCTCAACAGTTGTTGTGGATTCCTCTGTAACAACTTCTTCTGATGTTGTTGTTGTCACAGTTGTTGTATGAGTTGTAGTAGATTCAGTAGTTGTATCAATTGTAACCGTTTCATTGATTGTTTCAATCGGATCAGAATCATTGATCGTGATTGCTTCAACCGGATGAACAATTGCAATCTGTGCATTGTTTACAACTTCTTCCTCTTGAACTTCGTTTCTCGTTGGTATGTCACGGATGTAGCCAATTGTCGTTTGAGTTGTTGTTTCAACATTTGATGTTGCTGATGTCGTTTCATCAGTTGTTTCTGTAGTAGCAGTAGTGTTTGTTGTAGTAGCAGTATCAGTAGTAGCAGTAATAGAAACATACTGGGTTGTTGATACAACATCATTGTCATCAATGTTTGCGTGTGCGGTATGTGAAATGCGCATACCAACACCCCATGCAATCATAACAATTGCCAACAGAGTGACAGAAATAATCATAATCTTACATCTCTTAGAAATAAATTTCTTCTCTTCAAACATATTAAAAGTTCCTTTCGTTTCGAGTGGATTTAACTAATGATGACGGATTTCATCATTAGATGACCTAACCTTTCTGTGTCACTTTCATTTATTGAAGAGCTATGAAATAAGGATCCAATGTTTATTTATATCTGATACATTGGTAATTCATAGTTGCAACTCGACAATAATAAAGAGGCACAATGCATATGACTGTATATCTCTTTAACAGAATTAATTTTATGAAAGGCGGTCAGTGTGATGGATAATATTCTTGAACTCATCATCGCAATTCTTGGATCGGGCACGGTTGCCACAATTGTAACACACGTTATGAACAAACGAAAGTACAGTGCCGAAGTAGATGAATTGCGTCAACAGATTGATGCAGCACGTACAGACGATCGAATCAAGATTGATGAACACATTCAATCCCAATTTATGGAGATCGCGGAGTCATACAAACGTGAGATTGAAGAACGCAAAAAGGAGATGGATGAATTACGCAAACAGAACGTGCAACTCATGCAACAAGTTGACGAGTTCCATAAACAAATCAATGAACTGAATACTCAAATCGATCAGTTCATGAGTTGGTTTGCATACGATATGATGGGATATCAAACTTGGATTGAAAAGGAATTGTTGAAGTCTAATCCAAATGTTCAATTGCCTTCATATCGAAAACCACCAAAGTTCGTTCAAGAATACTTAGAAGCAAATAACATTGATTGCTGTGATGAGAAATAACATGAAGGAATCATGGGGCGTTAAGCCCCATGATGATCACTTTCATATTTCTCAACAAGTTGTTTCATTATCTTATATGACTCTTCACTGGTAATGTTCATATTCTTAAAATCGTCACCGAGCAATAGCGCTTTTTGTTCGAGAGAACGATTATAAGAAGCAATGTAATTAGAATCCATCCTTCTTAAATACCAATTCAGAATCATATACGAAACAATGTTCAATGCCATTCGCATTAGTGTTGGATTAGCATCTGTTATCGGTTCCAACAGCATTGGAATAAATACTGTCAAAAGCAGATATACTCCAACAACCACGAGAGTTGCAATTCTGTGTAATTTGACTTGTCTGTCTAAAGATTGCGTACTCATGTGATATCACCTCCATTCTTACATATTAACAATATATTTATCAATTCTTTATATTCTCATCATCAGGTGTCCACTGTAAGAACTTTGTCTCTAATGCAAGTGCTGATATTGTTTTAGAACGAGATCTAATCCAGTATTTATCCATCTTAACAGATGAATCATAAATGTCGTAATAGTAACATTTCTTACCACAATATCTGAGTCTCCATGCAACTTGCTTTGCAGTTAATGTTGATACAAATGGAGAACATGAAATGATTGCAGTAACTCCCGGAATATCCGTTCCAGTTCCACATGAACCAATTGTCGTTACAATCACATCTGCATGTTTATTCTCTTCATTTTCTGTTTTAGAATTCTTGGAGTTAACAGTTTGGATATTTAAATCATATGCAAATGATTCATCATAATTCAAATGTTTGCGCAAATGATATGCAACTTCTTCACACAATTCAATCAATGGCATGAAGATCAATATCTTTGCCGTTGAATCGCGTTCATATATCATCCGAACGATTTCTGTCACACACTTGATGTGGGTTTTCTTTTTGTCATATTGGATTACCCATTTTCCATATGATGCTGGAGACATTTTACCACGATATCCTTCAACACGATATCTGACAATTTGTGGTAACGCATGTGTGTTGATTTCAACGATGTTGTATTCAATCCACTTCTTGGGCTTTTCTTTTGTTAACAATGAAGATGGTTTATAGAACAACGTGTTTGAGAATACATGTCTGAATATCACATTTTCATCTTTTGATGATCTACCATCTGTTGCTGTTAAATATAAATTGCGATGTATGTTAAATAAGAAATCCATCAATAAAGTATCACGGAATTCCAAATGTGCTTCGTCAATGATTTTCAATCCAATACCAAGTATCTGGGGGATTCTGGATATCTTCTTTAAATTGCGAATACGTTTAACACCTGCACGAAATGTTGCATGAGTCATTAAGTAGATATCATGTTCAGGATCATAACCATTTGCAATTTCTTCTAACTGTTCAGAAGATGTGATTTCGTATACATCATCAGATGTCAATCCTTGTAAGTCATGTAAAGACTTCTTCCATTGTTCACGCAATTGATCACGGTGCATAATGATTAATGTTTTCTGGTTATATAAACATGCAGCTCTACCGGCGCAGTAAGTCTTGCCGAATCCACCCGTCTTAACTAAGAAGAGTTGTTGGCTATTTACATTTGCAGAATGTTCATCCAATCCGGCTATGAAGTTAATCACATCAATTTGTTCCTTATTACGAGGAGGAATGAATTCTTCATGTTCATATTTCATTGGACGAGCATTTACGGCTTTCACATATTTCACACGAACATTTTGCAATAGATTTCGTAAGTATTCCAAATTAACACCACGATGCAAATATAACATATCGCGATCTTCATCGAGCATATATCCCAATGCAATAATATCATCTTGGAATTCATCTTCGAATTCCAATCGACTAATCAATTGAGACAATTTCTCCATTGCTTCTTTTCCTGGAAAAATTTTGTAAGATGTTGGACAAACTCTCATCTCAAATTCAGTTGTTTGTTTATCCATAATGCTTCCTTTCTTAAACAAATGGATGGACCAATATTGGTCCATCCATATCATTCATATCATGAAATTGTCGCTTTGACTACCTTAACGGCTGGAACGTGCTTTGGTCTTTCGGGTGGAATAGACATTGTTGTTGGTGTAATAGACGAAACATTCACAGTCGTAATCCGACCATCAACATGATTCAATTGAATCGATTGTGTTTCATCCACACAGAACACTGCAATCAAATCATCTTGTGGTGTCATCGAAATGATGGGTTTCAATTTACCAAACTTATTACCAGCAATCAAGAACTTGGAATGATTTACTCTGATTCTGCCAAGTTTCGTTACATAAACGAGAAGTGGTTTCTTTGGATTGATAATGAACATTCCAGCCGCTGTCTTATTATCAACCAAGAACTGACCTTGTGCATCTACTGACAATACCTTATTCAGATTGGTCAACTGGAAACGTTTACCAAGTCCATCTGATGTATACATTAACAAATCCTGTGATGTGTCATGTACTTCCAAGATGGATACTAAGTATTCATCTTCGTCCAACGGAACAATCGGTTTACGTGTTTGATTAGATGGAATCTTATCAATCGGCATATACTTGATACGACCTTTATTGGACAAAATCACAATGTCATTCTGTGTATTGGATACGGCTGCGATACACTTTGACATCTGGGTTCTACCAATGGATGTTAACATGATACGTTTGTCATGTGGAACCTTTGTTGTATCAACCCACAAGAATCGACCCTTATCATCAATCAAACAAACATTCGTTCCACTGACGGGTGTGATATCAGATGATAGATGTTCCGGAGTTGCTGTCTCTGAAAAGATGACAGATCCATCTTGGAAGATTTGAACAACGCCAATGTTCACTGTTGAATTGTTTAAACCAAGAATCTTGGAGCGTCTGGGATAGCCATACTTCTCTTTGATCTCTTTCAACTCATCAATGATGCATTGATTAATCTTGACGGGGTCTGATACGATGTCTTCAATTCTATCGACTTCTGCTTGAATATCATCCATCTTCTTAACAGTCTTCAGATATTCTTCATGTGTCAATTGATACATCTTTACATCGATCATGTAATTCGCTTGTGATGATGATACATGTTTCGGATATGCTTTCATCAATGCACCGACAATATCCGAACGATGTTCACAATTCTTGATCGTCGTAATGGTTTTATTCAGATTCTTTTCTGATAACATGAATGCCTTACCTGTAAGCATGTTGTATTCGGTTTGTAAGATAACCGTTCTACGCAACAACCACGAACGTTTGAACTGGAAACGTTCTTTGATCCATGCCAACAGAATCTGTCGAATATTATACTTGCGGGTTCTGTATAAAGAATCTGTTACGATCATATTCTTTGTTGAGATTGGAATTCTCAATCCTGGAATAGATGTAAACAATTTATCCAATACACGATACAAGTTACATGGCTTACACCGAATCACATATTTGATTTTATTGTGAAGCAAATCCGATTCATCATCTGCTGATAGAATCTCAGGGAATGGATTTGTCGAATCATGTAACTCATTCAGTTTCTTATTGATATCCCGCAAGAATCTCTTGTATGGTGTATTGGTAAAGGTGATGATATAATTGACATTATCCAACTCAAAGGACGATTGCATCCAAAATGTTTCATCGTCCTTTGGAATGATATCACATCCAGTCGGTGAATCTGGAATGAGCTTTACATCTGCATTTGGATTCTTTAACAGCTTAATCGTTGCATCTGCAATCTCATTCAAGTTGTATGGATAAATATCGGATGATAATGTATATCCAATACCTGCAGATCCATTCAACAGAATGATTGGGAACTTTGCAGGAAGAATTGTCGGTTCAACAGTAGAATCATCATAATTGGGATTCATACCCACTTTACCATCAAATTCCGAGAATAATACATCATATGCAAAATCTGAAAGATACACGCCCCAATATCTACCAGCTGCAGAATCATCTCCGGCTGTTGCAGTACCGCAGTTACCAGATGCTTTTAACAACGGGATGTTATTTGCGAATGGCTGTGCCAATCCCGCAAATACATCTTTCAATCCCAATTCACCATGTGGTGAAATCTCCAATACTTTACCTGCCGCAATCGCAACGGTTACTTTGGAATGTCTGGGATAGTTCTTGTAGATTGTATACAAGATTCGACGATGGATTGGTTTCAATCCATCATAAATCATTGGAATGGAACGCTGTAAGTTTACATTTACACCATACAACGACATCCAACGTTTCGAAGCGGTATACATCTCCAATTCTTTTTCTTCCATTTAAACATACCTCCAAATCTTAATCTAATATCATCAATTCCGTATCCAATGCATCAAACAATTCTGTTACACTTGGAACGTTCATCCAATTGTGCAATAAGGAATCATAATTATGATTCTTATATGCATTGACAATTGGTCCGGTGATATCTTTCTCATGTAACCGATTCTTTGAATCTTTCCACTTGTACTCTTGATTGAATGATAGATTGATACATTGAGATGTTCTGAATACATCATTGTTGACAACACATTTGAATTTCAATGACATTGGATCTTGGTTGCCACCCATCTTATTGGACGGATAATATGATTTTGCATCTGCATCCAATGATCCATAAATGATATTATTGTGATTCTTGCCATTGATGATTAAACCCGTTGGTGCATTTAATGAAGGCTCGGCAACATATGCACCTTCATATGCAGTATCATATCCTTCAGGGATTAACAATCTACAAGCTTGGATATAATTCTCCTTCTCAAAGAAATACTCGCGTCTATTACGAACGATATGTGTTTCTTGGAAACACTTTGAATACTGTGTTGCAAATGTATAAGATCTTGCATATAAAGAACCACAATCATTCGTTTGTTTCTCAATTGCCAGTTGGACAACAACATCTCGAACGTTATATAGTATGAAGTTGATAAAGTCTTCATATGCAAAGTTGCGGAATGAATATTTCTTCGATGAAGATTTCTTCTTATGAATGTTTGCAACTTTTCCACCGATATAATCCAACTTCAATGAACGTTGTTCTTTCTTGGATTTACGAATTGCCGCAAAGTTTCGTTCTTGACATAAATACTGCGAATAGGTTGATGCAAAGAAGAAGTCTTTTGATGTTTTCATTGCTGCATCTTTCGACTTATCTTTCTTGAAGTATAATGTGCGGGTTTTGAATTCTTGTGGGATGAAGAATGATCTCGGATCATATCCAAGTGTCTCGATACGATTCTTAATGTAATTATCATCAAAAGGTGCATTCCATGATAATACAAACCATGGTCGATATTTATTGATGTATTCAATAATGGTTTTCAACATATAGATTTCTTTTTCATAATCAAATATGTGTAACCGAATATCATATCCTTCCAAGTATTGCTGGTTGTCTTTATCAAATACGGCTATTTTCTTTTTCATTTCTTCTTGATTGTTGACCAACCAATTATACGCTTTGATTTGTTTATCCAACAATTCATGGAAAGATGGATCGAGTAAATGTCTTGGTCGAGGACCTAATACAAATACTGCACATATCTTCTGTTCTTCCAAGATTAATGTCACTGCATTGACCGGTTGTGGTGCTTCAAAATAATTGTCCATATCCAATGATCGATCAATGACATCAACCTCAATATCCAAGAAGGACGGATGTACGTGAGAAATATCCGTTTGATCTCCATATGTTTGAATCCACAATAATCTGAAGTACACATCTTCGGTGAAATCTGCTTTAAAGACCCATGGGCACTCACACATCTTCTTTTTGATTTCATGTGGTTTGTAGTCATACTCTTTCATTTCTTCATAAATTTGTGCCCACTCACCACCAATATTTTCCGCAATCTTTGCAGAAATCTGTGATGGTTTACAATATACTGGATAACACTTGTCTCGCAATACTTGTGCAACTTGATACTTGTGTTCTTTTGTATTTCGATATTCTTCTTTTAAGAACCAAATATCTACAATTGGATTGATATATTTCAATTCCAATCTATTTGTAAAGGGATCCCAATAAATGACTTCGTATGTTTCTGGAGAACTGGAATATCTCACATCTACTAACAAAGATCCTTCGGGAAATAGTTTCTTTAAGTTTATCAACATTCACACCACCAATATCTTTATTTGAATACTTTCCCTCGTATTCCAAAATAAGTATATGTATACAAAGTGTCAGTATTATTTTGTCAAATGTAATTTAAAATTTAAGAAATACTAAAAGATACATTTCACAGAAAAGGAGTTGTTTATCTTATGATAACAAATGCAAATGCAAACGTAGAAAAGTCTGGTGGGTTTGATATCAGTACTGGAGAGTGTAAGATCAGTATTGGTACAATTAACAAAAATTCTACGGTTTACAACAGAGAGGAGTTCGTCCAGACATTGCAGTATAATCTTTCCGTATATCATCAGATTCTTCAGCAGATGATGTATGATCGATATGTAGAAGAACTTCCAGAGGACACAAAGAAAGAATACTTCGATAGATGTTTTAAATTCCTGATCGATTCTGGAATTTCACCTTATCAGTATTTCAATCCGTTCACCACTGATACTTCTGAAGTCACCAAGAGAATTGCATGTGATGCAATTGTCGTCTTCAATGCATTATATGATGCATTGCAGAAAGCAGAAACAACAACAACTGAACCAGTTGATTCCGAACTTGTTGAAAATGAGTAATATGAATGATGTGGGGGCTAAACGCCCCCACAACATTATCATTTGTTTGCTTTAACATACACTACGATGCTTCAGCCCGCCTTACAGACACAATACACTACGTTACTTAACCATCGCATCAATTAGAACGTCCTGGTGGTTTACCCGAATCTCCATATTTTGTATTCTTAATATTGGAAACTTCGGTCATCCATTGTTTACCAGAAACATGTCTAACGGAATTGATTGCAGATATTGTCTTGGTGGTTCCTTGAATTCGGTGTGTTAATGCAAATTCAATTGGTATGAAATTGAATCCCTTTGTTTCGGCATTGATATCAACACCATAATCATATATGACATAATATGGTCCATAACAATAGATACCAGATCTGTTGGCATTGTTATGGGAGTCCGAAGTTCCAGATGCATAATCCCAGTCAATACCAGTTGCAGCATCAACCGGTTTATTCAAGAACTTACCAAAATCGGCAATTGCAATACACGAGCCAGGTGTACTACCACCACATCCATGACCCATAACCAATACAAGTGTTGTGCCTCTGATATATTTAAGCTTCATATACAATCGCGAGTAAATATAAGAAGATGTCGGATCGGTATATGGAATATTGTGAATATTCGTTGGCTGTTGTGTATAAATATAAAACTGCTCTTGGAATTTAATACCCTTCGTATATGAACCATTGCTGTCATGCAAATACAATACAATGCAATCTTCAACAGATGTCATTGATAGATATTTCGCACCAAATTTCTGTGTGATGATGTTGATGACTCCATCACATGCAATTCCCGTACCACTTGCATCGGTTATATTATACATATGCGTGTATGATGAACCATTCGTGATCCATACTCGATCATTTAATCCAAATATTAATATTGGATCAGAATATCCGGATGGAAGATCGAAATCACATATTTGAGTCCACGTATTTGCGGTTACATTATACTCGGCAACATAAACATGTTTATTGTAGTAATATGCAATTCGATTACGCGATTGAGTATCTTGTATACAGCAACCCATTGAAGAAGTGAATCTGAAACGTCGTGCCATATGTCCAATAATACCAGCAGTCGGATTATCGACTTCATACTGGATATACATGACAACGAATTCACTCTTGTTTCCAAGTGCTTGGAATCCAATCACACCATTGTTGGTTTCCGTATGATATGTGTCATTTAATGCGGTATCAACAGTGAATCCATTTGTTGCATTGGTGCACGAATATTGTGTTGTGGTAATATTACCAATATCATGCAGATATTCAGACATGTTTGTGAAATAATATGATGGATTACCAGTGGTGGTTCCAAGCATTCCAAATGTTACAATATTTTCTGCATAACAGTAGTGATTCAAAGACTCTCGATACAGAGATGCGAATTGTGGGATTTCATATATGGAACGTTTATTCGGGAAATAAACCGTATGACCAATGACAAAATATCCAACATCATAATTCTCACAAGTTGCATCTTCGCGCGTTGTACTCTTATTGAAGTTGATAAAGAAGCGATCACCCGCATTACCAGTCAACGTAAATTCGATTGATTCACGAACGGGATTCAATGTTACATTTGTTCCAGAGATGTAATAATGTTTATTACGCAATTCCGTCGGAACATTGGAGACATCAGTGATTAATGTCCATGATGAACGATTCCAATATTCGTCGGTGGCATAGATAGTTGTATTGCCATTATTGAATTTCACAATCGAATCGTTTACATCGGGATTCACATGCAAGAAACATTCAATGATATTTCCGGTTGTTGTATTTGTGTAATAAATCGCAATTGCACATGTTGTTCCAAATGCAGTTTCATCATATTGATGATTTGGATTATTCTGGTATTGTACTTCATTTGAATATGTCGCAGTTGATTTATTGAACAAATACGCTTTGGATACATCAATATTCGTGAATGGATAATCGGGATACGAATTGTTTCCAAATTTCGTAGCAATTGAATTTGCTGTGATATGTGAACCATATGAATCATAATTTTCACCGGGTAATATTTGAAATGGCGGTTTGATCAACACATCAACGTCTTCACGTGATCCCGTTTGAAATTGTCTTTCCAAACAGATATATCCATTTGACTTTTGTACAAATCCGTCCAAGTAACCGAGCAACTCACCAGAACCTTTGTAAATCTCATATGGTTTCATTGTCATATACACAGATGCGTTTGAGTTTGTTCCAACTTCAATGATTCTATCGACTGACAATTCACCAATGACATTGTTCCGTTTGAAAATATATCCGTCAGCATCGTCACTTCCAAATCGATCATTCACAAAGAATTCCATTGTTGTTAATGCAATATTCTTACCAGCACTCAATGCATCTGTTATCAACTTTTTGTCATATGTTAATACAAAGAATACTTGTATGTCAAGTCTTTCATTTGCATATTTGGTAAAGTTATTGATCTTATCACCTTGAAGATCATATAACCAAGAATGCGTCCATAATTCATTAATTGCAGTACCAATACCATATTCCGTAATCGAAACATCGGTTGATGGACCACCGGACACTTGGTCATTGAATCGACAATCCATGTATCGACAAATTACCGAGATCAACCCAGATGTGGAATCATACCACAATGGATACTTATAATGATCATTATACGTATATGGACCATTGCATGATGATATAACCGTTGCTGCTTTATCGGTTGATGGTGAGATTAATGTTTGAGTCGTTTTGAAATTGACACTTTCATCTGTTCCTTTACCGATGTACAATGACGTCGGGAAGTCTCTTTTATTACTGAAATATTGAGCAAATCCATAATCTGTCATTGTATTCATTCCGTATACTTCATCACCGACTTGAACATCGTTTACGTATTTACGGAATACATATAAATTGGAAAAGGCACCGCTTGGTCGATGCCTTTTCGCAAATTCCATCATTCGTTGAAATGATTGATAATCATGGTTCATTTATGACTCATCCTCCTTCTGAAAAAGTTTTTAAATCATATGCGAATTTATAATCCGACTTCTTTACATTGATACTTGCGATATGATTTGTAAATGTGGATACTGGATATTTCAAATATCCATCTGTGATGACTGCACATTCATCTGTTAATGCACAATACGATTCATCATATTCAATGTTTTCCGATTCACTCGCATTATACAAATATACCGCTTGTGTATATTTCTTACCGAGATTATATTTCAACGTACCAACATAATTCACACAGAACAAACCAGCGCCTGTTGGATCTAAATATAGATTCTTATACACACATGGTATCTTTCTGAAATCATATGCTGATACACGAGAATCAGATCCTGGGTATTGAGTGTATGTTGATTTCAAAGAATCGGTTTTCAAATCATAAATCATAATATAATTTGATTGATAACAATTGATGATCAATGCATTGTTTTCATACATCACAGATGATGGATAATCACCAATTGGTGTGATGACTTGTTTGTCACATGCGAGTGTTTCTTCATCATAAATATTGATCAAATTCTTTGTTGCAATATAGAACTTTCCATCATGGTAACAAACAGCCGCATATGTACCTTGATATTGCGAAACCCATGTCGTTGTCGCAATCGTAAGATCATGTGCTTCTTTATCAAAGAAGAAAATCTTACATGGATTTGGTGATGGGATTATGAAGCATACCTTCTTTTTACCAACCGCAAAATCCGTAATCATTCCACTGTATGACGATGGGAAGTTGTGGTATGTGTAAATATTACCAATGATATCAAACAATGCAACACGGCTTCCACATATATTGATGATGGTACGATGGTCGTCATCGTACCAATCCATCTTTGTACACCATCCAGTTGTGTTTGTGCTCATTTGATAACTCAATATGTTCAACGTTGTTCGATCAACGGTGATGATACGACTGACTTCTCTTGATTGTGTTTGTGCACTACCACCTGCTACGGTTGGTCTCAGATAATAATAGTTATCATCAACCAAGAAACATGCCATGCCATAATATGGCGTATCAATTAATAAATTATATCGGATTTTAGCAACTGGATGTATCTGGTTGGTATCATAATGAAAACGTTTGATATCAAAATATGCAACACTTGCATCATTGACTTTTTCTATCGTAACACTTCCAATGTATACAGATCGTCCACTCACCGTACATGTTGATGTATAACGGGCTGTCGTGTTTTCATCTGTCAAGTTTGGTACAATAAACGTTGGTATGGATTTGGAACCACCAATCTTTGTTGGTAGTAACCATTGTGCCGTTTCAATTACACCCGTATCCGGATTGCGATAATCTTCCATCTCACCACGTGGTTTCACCAATGTGCCATAACACGGATTTTCGGGTTCACAATCCAAAGATGGTGTAACTTCTTCTTTGGAATAATATCGATAAGATGTTGTTGATGATTTTCCTTGAGTCTCAACCGATGCGGCGTATATCTCACACTTCTGTTTTGTTGGTTCTGCAATGTCGACATTTGCAACAATTGTAATCAATCCATCCAATCCCTTTTCTGCAGAATACACAACAGTGAATATGGATTCATCTGCATCATAATCAATCGCTGCAGATAATACGTTTGCTGCATCCAGATCTGTTTTATATTTTACAGACACACGATTTGGTGTTGATAATAAACCAACATGTGTAGTGGAATCTGTTTCATCATAAATATACAATGAATAGGATTCCGATAGTCCATTGTCTGATTTAAAGAACGATGTTGGGTGTACATCAAATATTTCTTTTGTTAATGTGGTTGGTTGTGGTACAATTAATTCCCACATTTGATTTGCTTGATTATATGCTTTATAACCATCATTATCACGTGCAATACATGGCTCGATGATATAATTCGCAATGATTTTTGCCATGGATGTGAATAATGGAAGTGTGTTTCCACCAGCATCCGTTGTTGCATTGATCAATTGATATTTTTCTGGGACAAGATATCCAGATACAATATATGATGTTCCGGTATAAACATATCCTGAACCACCTTGTGCTCCATCGATGGTGTGTCTGGATTGGTTGTCGTATACACCTGAACCACCATACCATCCGCCTCCACCACCAGCACAACGTTTGTATGTTGATGATTTAACAGAAGCGACACCACCATTTCCAAATGAACCTGCAACTGTTGTATTGAAATTGGTTGGTGCGGATGATTGTGTTGATGGATCATTAACACCGACATTATTTACAACAATTGAACGTGTTCCACCAGTTAATCCACCACCAGCACCTCCAGAAGCCAAACCTCCATTTCCTAATGCAGTACCGTTTGCTCCAGCACCACCAGCAACAATCAATCGATGATATAATGTATCACGAACAATTCTGATATCAGTTGCTCCTCCACCAGGAATTTGGTCTTGTGAATCATATGTCGTGGATGGTAAACCACCACCGTTATATGCCATAATCGGCATGTATTGAATTGCCGTTGTATGATCATCTACATCAAATGTTGGTGATCCATAATTCCACATGAATCCACATCCACCAACATTCACGTATATATCAACTGGATTATCAACCGTCAATACACCTTGTGAAAATCCTCCTCTGGATGAATCGACAAACTTGACAGAACCACCATCTCCACCATAACATTGAACGGTATATTCACCTCTCTTCAATATCATAGTTTCTTGTTCACCAACACATGGGAATTCAATCGTATCACCAGTTGAATATGTATCCGTCAATTCACATATGATGATTTCTCCTTCAACGGATTGTCCCGAACATTGGAAAACATCTGTGAAATAATACTTTGGATCTGGATTATACCCGTCTGGTTTATAAGATGATGCGGTCAATACATAACCGGAACCACCACCGCCATTGATTGGAGTTGTGTATTTTTTGGATTGCGTTTGGTATGTGAAACCACCATACCAGCCTCCTCCTCCACCACCACAACCTTCATCAATACCAACTGCACCGCCACCTTCATTGCTGGCTTTCCGTACTGGCATTTTCGAATATCCTTCGGTGAATCCAAATGTCTGGTTTGCGATCAATCTACTATTTGGATCAAACGCATCATATGTATCCATATAACCGCCATTGATGCCACCACCAATGGATGTAACATATGCGCTCGTTTTAACACATGCTCCACCACCACCAGCAACCATGATTCTGGAATCGATGGACGGATGTAATCTTTTATAGTCAGATAATGCGGTTGGTAATACACCTTGGATGGGATCGAGCATTGGCATGTTGGATACTTTGTCATACAAATAAATCTTCCCATCATACAGTCGAGTGGTTGGAATATAGTCACGAACAAGTGTTTCTCCTTCATATATTTTACAGCCATAAAACTTCATGAAAGATGGTTCTGTTACATTTCGGATGTTTGTACCATTACATGCTCCACCAATTGTGAATGGAACGCTGTAAGTTGGAACTGTTCCCGTAGCTCGTTCAATCTTACCAACTGATGTACCATTCAAGAACCACTCAGCTTTATTAACATCCATTACCAATTTGATTCTTTGATTCCATACAAACTCACCAACGATATTTTGGTTCGTTGTGGAATTGATTCGGAATGTTGGTTTAAATGAACTTGAAAGAACTGTGTAGAATGAAAACTCGGTATTGCCCGAAGAATTTCTGGAAGTGATTATTCCAGAACGTGCATACTTTGTAGATCTTCTGTACATCAAAACACAATCCAATTCAACACGTGTATTTTCATTTGGAATATAATCCGTTATGAAATAATTTCCATCCATTGTTGTTGCTTCATCTCGAATATTATTAAAACCAATAAAATCATAATAATCAAGCTGTTGGAAGATGTGTGTTTCATCATACACACCTGGAACTGCATCTGCATCTTCATATTGTACAACTGGATTTGCGGGTGGAATGTATGCCGCCGTTTCTGGATCATTCGTTGGATATTCATTTGGATCATATGCCAATAAACGAATATCCGATGCTCCACCACCTCCACCTCCAGGAATGGAGTCATTATCACGTCCAACTCCACCATGTGCTCCGCCATTAAATCCACCGACTTGATCAAGTATGGATTTCCCATCATACTTGTAATCACGATCATTTGTCACATCAGCGCCGTTACCACCAACAACTGCATGGAATGTTTCGGTTTCATTTAATGTGATTACACCATATGAAACACCACCCATTGACAAAGCGACATTCTCATCTTCACCAAATGGTGAATAGACACCGCCTCTGCCACCTTTACAGATAAACAGATATGTTCCAGATGGTAGTGTGAATGGCTGATCACCATTCACACATTTAAAGTCATAGATTACTTTCCACATGTTATTCTTATATACAATAATACGATCATTCAAATTAATCACACTCCTTATTGTCTCATATATGATATAAGACAAAACGTTACAATTTTGTGACGGGGCATATGCCCCGTCAACATGTAAATTACTCTTGTGATGAAGGTGTATATGGAGTATCGGATGCACTGTAAATAGCAACCAATGTATCGTCTGGAATAACATTGAGTTGTCGTTGTGTTGGATCTCCATTGAATGTAATGACTTGAGATTCAAAGCCAACAACTTTCAAGTTACCATTCTGACAATCCTCTTCAACTGTACGAGACATGTATTCTCTGATGGCTCTGTATACTGTCTCAGTTGCAGTGTCAACCAACAATGCATTTCTCTTGTACAACTTATTCGATTCATAATCGGCAATAGAAGCATTACCACTTCCACCGCCCAATTCCAATTGCTCCAACTTTTCAGTCAATTGTGCCAACAACTCTTGTTGTGTTGCAATTGTTTGAAACAATGTTTGGAAAATCTGATCATCAAACTGTTGAGGCATTTGTAACTCCCTCCTTTATAAAAAATTAACCTTGCTGTTGTTCCAACCAATAATCTACTCGTGCATTAATTCTTGTTAATAATGAATTAATCGTTCCAAGCTGTTCAATCGTTGGTTGTAACTCTGTATTCAATTTTTTGATTACAAACGCCCATGTGATAACATTTGCAATATCTCCATCTGGTAATTCAAATGACAACGGTTTTGTATCATCAAACTGTTGTGGCATATTGAACACCTCTCTTTCTTCTATAATATTAATGATTCGTTTTTACAACAAAAAAGAACCCCACGTGATTGTGGGGTTCTTCGGGAATCGCAAGGTTGAACGGTTGTTAATCTGGGAGCTTGATAAACAACTCCGAGTATTTAACAGCCCAGCATGCAAAGGCTGTCATAACGATGAACCCGAAAGTCCATCCGATTGCTGGGCAATACTCAGGGTCTCCCAGCTTGTACAGAACATAGATGACAGTCGGGATGTGGATGGTCATAACCATCCGAGCGATAGCTATGCGCAGTTTTCTAATTTTGTTTTTCATAATGAACCTCTCCTTTTTTACTTTATAAATAACCAATTGAACATTGTGATGAGTTGGTTTGTTGCGTACTCGTGGAAGCCGCTAACTCTAACTTCCACGTTTATTTGCGATTTTACTCGCAAATTATGATACTACCCGTAGTGTCGGGAATATAAATCTCGCCGATTTCAGTCATATTAACACCTCCTTTATACGGAGAATTCCACTCCGTCGATTTCACAATGTTCAATTGGCTTTTGGTAATATATGCGGGGAATATTCCCCGCATATATCATATTAATTATATATATTTCAAATTTTAATATTACATAAAATTAATCATGTCTCATGTTTGATGAATATGACTTGTATGGTTTTCTCAATTCCTTTACGTCAATACCACGTCAGGTATAAGAAATGAAAATGAAATGAAAGTGAAGTAGATTTCTATCATGACCATATTCTCAATAATAAAAAAATAAAAATTCACAATCTTGTGTCTTTTTCAGCCGCTAACTGTTTTATTACCATGAGACGGATATGCATGGTCGGAGTATTAGGTTGCATTGTACTAATACTTCGACGCGGAGTCAATAATGAAGCTCGGTTCTGATCTTCTCTCATATATGGTTTGATTACGGGGGCGTGTGCCCCCGTAATCATTCCCCTCTCATGATTAGTTTCCATACCACCAAGTCTTGAATGCCGAACCGAAATTGATCGGTCTTTTTACATAGTCATCGCATTCATCACAGCCGGTTGTGATATCAGTATAGATGACTCCTTTATTGGTGAATACGTGTTTACCATACTCTTGCTGAAATTCTGCAATAGTTGCATTCTCTCCACCATTAGAAGGAGTGAATGTACAAATCTGACATCTACCATATCCTGGTTTACCCATATTCTGGCAGTATTTGCATGTACGGCAAACGTTTACAGATGTCGGTCTATTGTCGAGAATATCATTGATAACCTCGAGAATCATGTTGTCCAACTCTCCATCAAACGCATTGTAGATGGCTTGGAATACGATTGACATCTTCTCGGTATCATATCCACCATCATCAACAATCTGAATCATTCTGAAGAAGAGCTCTCCCATGAATTCTTTCGATTGTTTTGGATCAAGAGCTATGATGCGTTTTGCAATAGCCGAGTTGTTGATCAACGTTCCATACTTCTTGATGACAAGCCATGAGAACTTACCAGCTTCATTCAACTTATCATCCATATGAATCAGCTGACGATGCGACATGTGAACGCATGTCGGAGATGAGATCTCGATTGTATCATCGGTTCTGTCAACGATAATAGACAAGTGGGCAGTTGGCTGCCCACTCACACGAATGTTTACATTACCTTTCTTTTCAAAGTCGTTTAAAGCTTTGATGAAGGAATCGCCGAGTCTTTCATTATTCATTTTTATTCTCCTTTCTTATATACGGAAGCGAATTCAACAATCTCTTGTGCGGTTTTACCTTTCAACAGTTCCACCTGCAAAGTTGCGAATGTCAAACCTTCTCCAACATGTGTCGGAGTGATACCATTACCAGGGAAATATTTGTCTATAAATTCCTTTAATGTCTCCGGGCATACGGATGGGATCTCAACACAAATGTCACATCTACCGGGTCTGATCAATGCTGGATCCAACTTATTCTTGTGATTTGTTGTCATGATATAGATGATGTTCTTTGGTGATGCAGCTCCATCAAACGTGTTCAAGATTGTTGCCAAACCACGACTGTTGCATTTAATGTTGTCGAAGTCTGTATCATCATTATCATCATCATTGATAACTAATCTGGATCGCAGCATGTTAGTTGTTTCATTTAATCCAGAATCGATATCCTCAATACATAATACTCGATAATGTGATTTTGTTACCGGGTTTAACCTGATATGATTTTTGACGATATTGTCAATATAACGAATATTATCGCCCGAGGTAACATAGAATGCTGCATCAATTTCATTCGCAATTGCTTGCGCTATGGAGCTCTTGCCAGTACCAGGATCTGAGTATAATAAGATACCAAAATGGTTGGGGATATTGCTCGACTCATAGAAGTCGTATGATTCAACGTACTTCTTCACTGGATCCATGATTTGATGATATATGGAATTCGGAATGAATACGTCTTCGAACGTTCGCAGCTTTCGATTGTCTACAATGTCAATATTGCTGTAGTCACTGATGACAAAGAACTGTCCATACTCACGCATACGTTCATTGATCTGTAACATCGACAGTTTGTAGCATTCAGCAATAAACATCTTAAGTGTCTTGATACACTTGTCAACATTGAGTGTCGACAAGGTCAATTTATACTTAGATTGTCCATCAACATACTCCGGATTGTATGTGGATTTCAGCAGTATCGGAACGTTGTGATACATGATGATTTTCTGGAAATTGCTGCCTCTACTCCACATCAAATCCTTCTTATACTTGATTGGTTCAAAATCATCAAGATGGTTGATCCTTAAGCAATCATCATAGTTATTGAAGAATTTAAACAAACCATATGAGATTTGTTCATATGTGTCTTTGATGGAGATGGTGTGGATGCAGTTGGACTTTGTTTGTTCAAGCAATGTTTTGATGACTGGTGATAATACTTCTGCAGCAATAACAGTCCCCGCTGATTGGAACATCTTTGCTTTGAGATTCTTGATCTTTTCCTTCCTCTTGTCGTTGTTCAGTTTGGCATGGTATTTATGCCATTCACGTGGATTTAAACCGGATTGCTTCCTCCGTTTGTTGTTGTTCATATCATTTCTCCTTTACCAATTTACTTATGATTAATCCAAATCTGGGATACTTATGATACGTTTGTTTATTACGGGTACGGAAGGTTGTGGCTTCCGTTTATTATTCTTTAATTATTTGCGATTATTCGCAAATAATAATACTACCATCAGTATTAGGAATATAAACTTCTTCCACATTATCAGCTCCTTTATACGGAGAATTCCACTCCGTCAATTTCATGAGTATTCCATTTGGACCATATTAATTATATAAATATAAAAAATACGAATGCGGGGGATATCCCCCGCATTACATATACTTTTACTTCTTCCATCCGTATGAATGTGCAATGATCTCTCCCAACACATTGGAGAAATTATTTGATTCGGATCGAGGTCCATTTCTGAACTCAATGCCTATATGATAATAACCTTCTTTGTTCTTATATGTCTCTATTACCGAATAATCGGTGTGTTTCTTTAATAACGCAATCAATTCCATCAGCTGTGATTTGTTGTAACACTGGAATGTGTAAACACCATTGTTTTTGGTTTTGTCATTCTGATATACAACATGTGCAATCAAATCTTGCGGAACCAATTCGCGTAACTTATAAATTCTGGACGTATCAAACCCGGGTTCTTTTTCAAAAGACATCATTGTCAATGTTTTGAATCGATCATGATAATACTCTTGTCTACCGAGTGAATTATCAACTAAGAATCCATGTAACAAATCCGTGATGTCTTTGATTGTTGTGATATTAGATGCGATTTCTGATTGCAACCTGGATGGTGTGCATGCATAAATATAATCAATCGCTTCTGATAATCTCAACTTGAGAACAATCGTGTCTTTATCCATGTATTGTGTTTGATACCACAACGTATTTGCATGAAAATGGTTTGTCTCCCAGAACTTACGACAGAAGTATTCCCACGGATGATCATACTTCAACGTGACTTCGAATATACCATTGTCATATAATCCTTCGGATCTGTATCCTTTTGAAAGAAGATATTTCAACGTATCATCGAATGTTCGAACAATCGGTTCTACCAACAATACTTCCATACTATTACCTCCCATTTTGTATGTGTGTTAGAATAACTCTAACAGATTCATTCCTTGAATGGACAACTTTGACAGTCCATCAATATCCAACTTATCAACCATTTGAGCTTTGGTTTTCTCCAATGCAGATGGCTTGATTAATTTGACATGTGATTCAATATCAATCAATGGATAATTCTTCAGAATGTATTCATGATAAATTGGTTTCAAAATCGGAAGTACGGATTCAACCGCTTTTGGATCGGATGGTATTTTATGTTGTTCAACTGCACGAATCAAATCATTTGCATATGCAGTAATACCAAGTGGCTGAATTCCTTGGATTGCACGATCCTTGGAACCAATCAACAGCTGTAATGTATTATAGAATACTTTGTTTGCAATAAATGCATCCACCAACTGGTCATCAATCTTGGATACTGCATGAACAAGCATCTGTGGATCGGATATCTGTGACAAACCATTTGCAACGAATCTGGAATAAATGACTTTTGTATTCTCCATATAGAAATGGGAAGACATGAATGGATCCGCCGTTACAACGATTTTATCACGCTTTGGTTCAGACAGTACTTGTGGCAGTACATATGAATCAAACTTATCCGACTTGATCAGATATCCAGATGGTATATACTGCAATACTGTCTGTACGATCTTGATGGATTCGTCCCAGTAATATACCAACTGTCGGAAATTGTCCTGTTCGAATTTATGTTTGAACGGAATCAAATATGAACGCAATGTATCATGTTCACATAATCTTTCAAAGTGATAATCATTTACGATCATAAAGATTCTTGAATTATTCCATTTTCTTGAATAATCTTTCCAATGTTTGAATGTTTGTAATAAACACAAAACAATGTCAACTTGAACATCCGATGAAAATGGTAATGAATTCATGAACTTTCTTGAAGAAGCCATTGACGACAATAATGAGTTGAGGTCGATAAAGATATCGACCCCACACACTGCTGGTATATATGTTTCACCCAATGCCATTGTTATGATCTTATAACGCGGCTTCAATTGTCCTGTCAATGGTCCAATTGAATAACTTCTCATTGCATTTCCTCCATTGTATTATAAGTAACCTTCACCAAACATGAAGTCGGAGAATGAACGAACACCAACTCGGTTGATTTCATTTCTTGCATCAAATACGGAACGTAACAACTGATCGGATGTCTTCTCAAATGCAACAGCAGTCATTGCGGATTCGGAATTATCCAATGCAGTCTTAACGGTCACGATCTGATATGGCTCATTGTCATTCAACCAATTTGGACGCAGCATTCTGTTGTCGATGTCTCTGACCAAATGACCAATGATGATTTCTCCATGTACCGAGAAGATCGGAATCAATCCATGCAAGATATTCATCAACGAGCAAACGGCATCTGCAATATTGTCATATTTTGCAATACCGGAATTGAAGAACTTGATGATGTCCATATACTTGGAGATGACACTGATGTTGACTGGTGTGATTTCACATAATGCACCACCAGATTCCACAACCTTGAAGTTTGTGGTTTGGAGATATGTGACGTCATCAATCTCAACACGTTTCATCTTATCCAGTACTTGAGATGGAATATGGATATCTGCATAATTGGATACAGTTACTTCTTCCATGTCTTTACCCATATAGAATGTCAGTGACTCACTCAGATTGTTGTGATAATCTTCACGAATCATGATATTGAATCTCTTCTCATCTAAAGGATATACATTTGAAGAATACATTTGTAACCACTTATCCCAATTGGTTGTGAATTCAACACGTTCTGCATCTGTCTTCAACAAATGTTTTGCACTTAAGATATTCTGCGACACACGGGATGTCATAAGCTCTGTCGTGTAAATGAATCCACCTTCCAAGTCACCAACTTGTGTTGCGATTGTTCCATAACAAACATGACAACAATCTTCATTCAAGTTACATGTACATGGAGAACGGAACCACAGCGTTTCACCGATCAAATCACGATCAGTCTTATGCAACACATGTAAGATTCCATCATTCTTATTCTTCATATAGAAACGACCTTGCATCATATGAAGTACGGTATCATCAACTGTAATCGGAATGGGATTGCGTGATCCACAATCATAAATGGTTTTGGAGATTGTACCGTATGTGAGCATCATCATGTTTCGATTAAAGTATCCAGATTCTCCCATCCATCTTTCATTCATTAAGTCTGGAACTTTCGCTGCAATTGAGGCGGCATAGAAAACTGGCTTGTCATGATAACCCGCTTTGAATCCATTACCATTCATAATTACGGGAATGATGTCACGACCATCAGGAATCTGGGAGAAGTTGATATACAATTCTTCCATCTGCTTCGGTTTAACAATCTTCGCATATTTCGAATCGATGAAGAATGGATTACCACGTTTCATCATTTCTTGTTCCAGAATCTTATACTTCGCAGCATTGTTTGCAACAATGTCAACCGTCTGCATATCAGGTGGATATTCCGTATCATTAATCTCGCGAACGATTTCAGATTCCATATAATGATCCAAGAACAGATTCTCAGCTGTGAAGATCTGTAAATCTGCTTGTGAGAAGATTGCCGTTTGCTCTTTCAAATCAAGTGACATTCTCGCCATGATGGTTTGGATTTCAAAGTTGCTTAATCCATTTCCACGTAATACCAGAACGATATGATCTTGAATTGCTTCACGATCCTTTTCTGACATGAACTTATGCAGAATGAAATCATTGATATCTACTTTATGCAGATATGGAAGAATGGTTCTGATAAATGCCATTGAAATCATGAATCGATTTAATGGGATTGCATAAACCATTGTATCATCAACCGATACTTTGAAATGCATTGGTGTATGCTGGAGAACATCATTGTTGTATTTGATATTCCAGCAACAAACACACACATCAACAACCCGGTTGTATAATTGATCATATAAATCGGGATCTGTATATCGATCCAGAATGATTAAATCACCAAGCAATTGATACACCAATTCAGGTGTATCAATCGTTTGGTACTGACGGATGTCTGGGAATTGCGATTCATTCACATCTGTGTCACGATTAAAATTCATAATGGAATCCTCCTTCTCATTACATTAAGAATCAATATCTGCTTTTGTGAACTTGAAATTCATCAACATATCTTTTCTTTGGTTGATATAGTCCTTACCTTGTCCGACTAATGCACCCATCTGAGACATTACAATCGCATCGTCCATTGTGACACGATAAATACGTCTGACACTTGGATCCATAACCACTTCCCGCAGAACTTCTGGATCAGAAGATCCCAGTCCTTTGTAACGTCCTTTGATCTGAGGATAGATGTCTTCGATATATTCAAAGAAGTGAGACAATTCACACTGTTCATCAATCTTACGTTTGTTCGATGTATAATGAATCATCAAACCATACTTCTTCAAGATATCAATCACGGATGATAGTTCGGTAATTAATTCGTCATCAATCATTACGAAATTATCCGTCAATTCAATGACTGAATAAATCTGATTGGTGTTATGGTCATATCCGATCTCACTAAAGACGGATGCAACAGACTTCAACCATTTGTCGATATGCTTGATGAATGCTTCTTTACTTCCGTAATGTGCAATACCAAATGCAATGTACTCCAATAAGTATCTATTAACGGAACGATTGATCGAACACTCCTTCAGAATATTCAAGTAATCAAATGCATCTGTCACGAAATCAGAAGTTGAGATTTTGATTTTAGACATCGGGAATTCGGTCTTTAAATCACCAATGGATTTGATACACTGCTGAATGTATTCAGTTTGTGTTGCAACATACTTGACATCCTTACCACGCACGAGTTTGTACAGCGGTGGTTCTGCAATATACAACTTTCCTGCAAGAATCAACTCTGGTAAGAATCTCATAAAGAATGTGCACATCATGACACGAATATGGAATCCATCAATATCTGCATCAGTTGTGATAATGATCTTATCATATTTCAATTTCTTTAAGTCCGGCGGATATCCACACTCCAATGTCGGAATGACATGTTTCCATGAATCAGATGTTAATGCCTTTTGTGGATCCGATTCGTATGTGTTTAATGGTTTACCCTTGAAGAAGAGAATTGCTTGATACCGTGCATCACGTGCACCATTCAATCCACCACCTGCGGAATTACCCTCAACCAAGAATAACTCTTTTGGATGATCGGTTTTTACATTGGAACACGGAATGAATGAATCTGGGGTTGACCATTGTCTCTTGACCTTTGTGACAGATTTCAAATCACGTGCTTGTTCACCTGCCATACGAGCACGGTGATTTCCAAGGATTGCTTCCACAATGGAACCAATCGCTGTATGATTCGATTCATTCAATGCATCATAACACTTCTTGGCAATTTCTTGTCCAAGTGATTTTGATAATACTTTATGTTTCGACTGAGATGAGAAGATGTGTGCCATATCACATTCTCCACGAACAACCAACTGCATATGTGCAAGAATGTCTTTCCGCAAATCTTCACCTTGTAATCTCTTATTACGACGAACACACTCTTCGGTCAAATACTTTGTTAATGCACGAATGATACCATCGACATGATCACCGTTCTCTGGTGTATAAATCATGTTCATCCAAGAGTGACGGATGTCTTCTTGATTATTGGCATACATCAATGCAAAATCAATCTTGTATTTACGATGTGTGGTTTTGTCCATAAAGGTTTCATCAATATCACCATGGAAGGATAAACTCAAAGTATCGCTTAAACACTTTTCATCTTCACGATCAATTCCGAAGAATTGTTTCAATGGTTTATGTTGTACTTTATATGTCTTGCCATTTGCAATGTAAGTGACGTTTGTGTTCGGATGTAACGTGTAATCAAAGTCTTTCAACCAATCCAATACTCGATCGACGGGAATGTTTCCATAACCCATGACTTTCTTAGACGGAGCATAAGTGACATCCAATCCATGTTCATCACCATTGTACTCTTCCAAGATTCGATCAACCAATTCCGCTTCTTTGTAAATCAGCGTCAAACGCTTATGTTCATTTGGACGTGTTGATACGACTTTGAGATATGATGATAGTGCCAACAAACATGTGGAACCACCAAGTGAGTTTTCACCACGTGTTGCACCATTGGATCGTGTCATATTGGTACCAGCTTGCATTGTCTCGTAAATCTTCTGCATAATGTCGGTCGGAATACCACGTCCATTATCAACAACTCGGATTTGTTTATCCGTCATAGTAATGGTGAATGAATCACATGGTGAATCTACTTTCATTGCTTCATCCGATGCATTATCAATCAATTCTTTACAAAGGTGAAATACTCCCGCTTCACCAATTGCGGAAATGAACATTGTCGGACGAGTTCGGATTCTTTGTATATCAACTTCAATGATATCATATTTGTCATCCTTGAATTGTTTCTTCTTCATGTATAATAACCTCCAAATCATAAAAAGTATACGTAAAGAGAAGTTTCCTCCATTCGCATCTTAAATATGTAAATATGAAAAATGATAAAAAATGCATTGGATTGCGGGGGATATCCCCCGCAATCTAAATAGCATGATGGATTCACATATACTCCCGACCAATATATGTGAATGTGTTATCAGCATTAAGCCAATTCAATTGATCATGAATTGATTTATTATCAGAGTAAGTATGTGTGGATAATTATTATTAACGACCAAAATGTAACTTTCTTGTTTTTCCATAATGATTAAAGGAGGCTTATTATAATGAAAATCCAAAGCTTATATGATATTGAAACAGAAATCAAAGTCAATGGATTGAAAGAAGTGACTTCACAAAATCCATACAAGACACAGAACCAATATAATCCAGATGGTTTGTTCTCGGAAGAGATATTTGGTCAAACCGAGAATGAACGTCGATACAGATGTGGTTATATCAAATTACCAATTCATGTCTTTAATGGTGGAATATATAAAACCATCATTTCCAGAAGCGGTGGTATTATCAAGAAAATGGCATGTGGTGAAGTCAAATGTAATTTGATTGATGGTGTACTCACGGCAGATGAAAATGGTAAATATTGTGGATTGGTCGATTTATATAATATCTGGGATAAGATCGATATTGAGAAAACATTATCGTCAAAACGTAAAGTGAATTTGGATATCTTAACCAAAAGCCCAAAGCGTTTGATATTCATCGATAAAGTATTGGTTGCACCTCCCAGTATGCGTGCAATTGGTATTAGAAATGGAAGACAAGTAAAGAGTGAGTTGAATACCTTCTATATGACTTTATTGGGATTAAAGAGCGTCATGGCTCATACAACAACCGAAGATACATATCAAGTGTACAACAAGTATCAATCCACCGTTGTTTCCATATATGATTATATCAAGAACTTATTTGGTTCAAAGAATGGATTTGCACAAAAACACTTAGTAGCAAAGACAACAACGTTCAATGCACGTAATGTCATATCTGCTCCAAAGTATAATACGGATAAACCAAACATTGGTTTATTCAGAACCGGATATCCATTACATTCACTATGTTCCATGTTTAATCCATTCATCAAATTCCAATTGAAACAATTCATGTCATATTCCAATATCGTTTCGTTTCATCCAAATAAAGAAGAAGTAGATGCAGCATTATTGAGTCAAATTTATGATGATAAAATGATTGATGATTTGGTTAAAATTTATATGAACAATCCCGGATCACGTTTTCGTATTTTGTACTTAGATCCAGATAATACAAAACCAATTATCTTTGAAGCGTTTGATATCAAGAATCAACAGCGTATTTCACGTCCATTAACATTAACCGACATTGTTTATATTGCATGCAAACATGGTGTTGTGGATGCAAATAAAATGGCATATACGGTTCGATATCCAATCGGCGATTATATGGGCGCATTCTTCACCAGAATCCATATCTTATCAACCAACAAAGTCATGGACATTATGTTTATGGGAGAAACCTTTGAACAATATCCCGTTGTTGATTTGGAAGCATCACATGTTCGTGTATCAACCATGTTTGCAGAAACATTAACTCCATCCAATTCTCGGTTGAAAGCAATTGGTGGTGACTATGATGGTGATACCGTAAAGAGTGTTGGTATTTGGAGTGATGAAGCAAATGCAGAAGCAGAGAAGCTTATGTTAAGTAAGATCTACAATATCACAACACAATGCACAACCATGTTTCCTATCGAGATAGAATGCTTGAATGGTTTATATGCATTAACAAAAGATGAGTAATGTGTATAATAAGAAAAAACTTTTTCATTGTACATATATTCTTTGATTGACCGGAGGTCAATCTTATTATATAATATTATATAATAGAGAAAGAATAAAGAAAGATATACACATAAAGAGATATAACATGATACACATAAACAGCATACATAGGTATCATAGTATATTTTTTCCGCAAAGGAAATATAAGGGGCTGAGGATTTATGGCTAAATTCTATATAGATGATCACAACAATATATCCGGAGACCATTACTTGGATTTATTCGGGAATAATGATGTAAAAGATCGGTTGGTGGAAGATATGGATATTAAGAATTATAGCGATAAAATCGCCAGTAAATCAATTGGTGATACATTGGTCAAAATTCAAAATGGTATCAACAATGGTGACAATTGTTTGTTACATATTCTTTTTTGTAATGAAATGAATATTGATGAATCATGTAACCATGATGATTGCGAACAATGTATCTTGAAACACATCAATGATCGCATTCATAATAACAAGAAATGATGCGATTGATATAATAATGATAACAGATAGGAGAGTTGTTTATGAAGTTAATTGATGGATTACAGATGGCTTACGACATGTGTCCAGATGTGGATGAAAGCGAACAAACGAAAGAGCTGAATAAGTTATACCCAGATCCACAAGAATGGGCGGATGCTTACAATTCTTACAGAGCGCAACCCCAGTTATATCCCAATATCGCAACAATGTTATGTTCTCCATACATTGAAGACAATTGGGGTGATGTCAATGGTATTGTCGCTACATTCAATGAAGATGTACAAACTTCATTCCGTGAAGATTACAAGATCGATCCAAATAAGATCTTTACACAAGACATTGCTGCATTGCGTAGTCTTGCAGCGGATCAGATTCGTGTTAAGAAGTTATTTGAAAAACGTTTAACCGAGTCTTTGAAGGATAAGGATAAGTATGGATTGAATGAAAATGATATCATGGCAATGCAAGCTTTAACTGCAGCGAATAATGCAGTAACAGCAATCAACAAAGAACAGATCAACATTCGTAAAAATATTGCGGATATTCGACTGAAACAACAGCAGAATCAAATGCGAAATACAAATAATTCCAGCGTTGACAGTGGTTCTATGGGTAATCAGTCATACAACTCTTCTTCGATCGGTCGTCAAATCATGGACGACTTGTTCAAGCAAGCTGGAACCAGAGTTGATCTTGATACGGTTATTCCATATACTGATTCAGTAGAAGGATCCATTGATCAAGCAGCGAATGTATTGGACGAATTAATTCCTTCCAATCCTACCTCTACCAGATATGAAACATTAAATCCAACAACATATGTTCTGGTAGATGAAGCTGGGAATAATCTCGGATATGAAACAATGGATGAAAACGGTAATGTCATCGAAGATTATAATAATCCAACTGCATTAATCCGTGAAATTGATCAATCAGCTGAAACTGCAATTGATGAATTGGATCGTGTATATCCAATCAAAAGAGTGAATAATCATGAATAAGTAAATGTATAACAGTGGGGGATTATCCCCCACTGTATATTATATGAAATATAATTTCTTAATTTCTAATTCAAAAATTCTACCCATTCAAATCAAATAACGTTTTTATTTGATTTGAATGGAAGGAAGAAAACCTTTAATTGATTCTTTGATTTTAACCCTTAAGCGCAATCAAGAATCTAATTAAGGTAGATTTTAGAAATAAATTTTTGAAAATTCAATTTATCATGTAGTATTAGCGATTTATTTTTATTAATTTTTGAAATGGGGTGTTATTTGCTTATACCAATAGATTTTTAAAATCGAAAAAATCGAAAAATCGGCAAATTTCAAAAAATTGATGAAAATTTTCATAAAATGTGAATATATTTATAAAATATATTATAATTAATTATATAAAATTATTGATGAAATTTATGTCAAAAATGATAAAAATTGATTGATCTCCACCAATCAATTTTTCAATGTGAAACATGGGAATGTTCAAATTTGATATCAAATTGAAAACGGATATCCAAATTGATGATTCAATCAAAAATGAAGAATGATTGATATGATCAATTTGAATTTGTATGTAGATCAATCTCCTCAATTCTTAGCAGTTTTAAGTAATTTATATAAACCCACCCCCGCCCGCGGGCGGGGTGTACCTTTATATTATAAGACCAAAATATAATTGTCCGTGGTATTGTAACCGATTCTGCAGTACCTTAAACAATTAAAAATTCAATGTAAAGGAGATTTAAGGAATATGATTGATCCTAAATACAGTTTGAAATATCATTTTCCACATAGTGTTGTCCACATTGTAGACAATTCCATGTACACTGGCGAAACTGTTGTACAGCAAGTGCCTGATCCTTCACTGTTTTCGACAATCGTCGTAACGGGATTGCCTATGGGTGAAGACAATAAGTTTATCAGTGTTTCACGTTCTGATGTATTGAATACTGGTTTTGGAATCAATACTCTGACAACGTCTGATATTAACAAATATTCTCAAGCTGTTGAGTATCCTATGGCTTTACTTCAGCAGAATGTTCCGGTTAAGCTGATGCGTATTACACCTGATGATGCAACATACGGTCTGGCTATAATCATGGTTCAGTGGAAGAAGACTGATAAGATCAGAAACAACAAGTTTGAAGTTCGTTTCAGAGTATTACCTGAATCTGTAATTAATACCGACTTTGCTGATTTGAGCGAGTACAAGAACGTATCTCGTTTGAATAAAGCAATCATCACCAAGTTCAATAATCGTACGGAAGACGATTCCATGTACGAGTTCTCACTGCTTGAGTCTCAGCCGGCTGACTGGTCTACAAACTATAAGAAGTATTATGTATACAATGCAGAGACTCAGAAGTATGAGAACATTACTGGTGATAAGGCACCGGAGTTTGCTGCTAATACTTATTATACGAAGGAACTCGTATGGAATCAGAGAGTGTTCATGACTGTTATTTCTGCAGGACGTGGTTCTGCTTATAACAGAATGAAGTTCTTCATTAATAAGGCTCCCCAGTCTCGTAGACAGACTGCGGTGGCATACAATTTCGGCACGATTGATACACTGAACGGTTTGGTTGTTGAGAACTTTGTTGCTGCATTGATCAATAACTCCAACAGTGTACTGACCACTGATGTGATCAACTATACTGCTACGAAGATTGATACTGTAAACATTGCAGTTGCTAAGAGACTGGAAGGTTCTTCCGTCCTCGTTCCGACTGTCAATGAACAGGCAGTTCAGGAAGTATTTAATGAATACATGGCTTACTTCAAGTCCAAGAAGGAAGTCAATGATACGGAATATGCAAACTATGGTCAAGCATATGATGAGATCTACAGAACTCTGAATTCTTCCAAGTTTGATATGCTGTATGGTATGTTCAATTACAAGGAGGCAACATTCAAGCTGCCGTATTACCAGGTAGACATGTATGATACTGAGCTTCCGAAGCTTCCTGTAAACCAGCTCATCCAGACTCGTGAAGCAAACGCTCCGACCGGTGATACCAATCCTGATTACACCAAGGACGGTCCGGTATACAATACCATCCAAGGTTATGGTGCGACCGTCTATGATGATGCGGCAACCAATACCAAGACCATTGTTGGTAATGTCGATGTAGCTGCACCGAATCTGGTATTCGATTCTTATATCAAGCAGGCAATCTCCCAGACATTCAATGATAACAATGCACCGGCTCCTGGTGACTTGTATCTGAGTGGTGTGAATAACAAGAATCCGTTCTTGACGCTTGTAACAGGAATCAATCTGAAGAGTGGCGCTGTATCTACAATGACCTTTACCAAGGTTTACCAGCTTGACAGAAACGGTGCTATTGATAAGACAGTTCCTTCCAAGCTGATTTCTCGTGCATATTCGAACGTATCTCCGTTGTTGGTTTCTGGTTCTTCTACTGCATCAGGAGACTTCGTCAAGAAGCTGAATGCAATCGGTACTTACGGTCTGAACACGGACGATGTCATTGCAGTATCTGGTATTTATGGCGAACAAGGGTCTGCTAATGGTGGTACGGCTGATGAGTATACTCAGTTCCATCTGTATAAGGTCACGATGAATACTGACGGTGTTGGTATTAAGAATTTAACTCAGTATCCGGCAAACCTGTACAGTGTAATTGACTATAACTCCAACTATCTCTATGAAAAGGGAGTAGACGCACAGATCTGCAGAAAGTCCAAGTATAATGAGAGTACGAGACCTGCTTCTTATTCTCGTCTTGGTTCTTTGTGGATCAATGATGTTTCCACTACTGTTAGTCATGGTGGAAATGGCAAGACCGCGGGTACTGCATCATTTGATGGTCATACTGGTGAAGGTCTTGGTACTGCTCCGTGTTATCTGGCATACTTCGATAAGAGTGGTGAACCTGTATTCTATACAGTATCAGCATATGCAACTTATGTTTCTGCCACTGGTGCTGGCGAATATAGTGGTCATACCACGTTCTTCCGTGCATTTACTTCTGTTCCTACTGGAATTGCGGTTAATGTAAATACGGATATTATCGGTGAGCAGTTCGATGTCATGGTATATGACAGACCTGGTACAAATGACAATGGTTCCGGTCCGATCGGTCCTGTGAATATCGGCAATGATCCCGCTGAATACATCTTCAGATGCAATGTTCAGTCTGCCGTTAATAACACTTATCGTGTTACTTATGCGGCTGGAATTGATGTTCCTGCGAACTACTATCTGAATGATTATGGCGATATCGTCTATTCTACAATCTCTACCTCTTCTTCTGAAGGTGGTATTCCGATTGTATGTGGATCTACTGGATTCTTCGATGATAACACCATTTCCGAATTGGAGTTCAAGTGGAAGTATTCCGCACTTCTGGTTCGTGCATTCCGCGGTGAGATCGATCCTCGTATTCTGTCACCGATCCGTGTTCCGGCATTCTACCTGTTTGATGCAGGATTCAATACGGTATGTGGCATGAACGTACTTCCGTACACTGTTCCGAATGTAGAGGATGTCATTTATGCATCCACCATCTTCACGGAAGAGGAGAAGGAAGCTGTTATGTACGACAAGTCTACAATTGCATCCATCAAGTCTTATGAGGATATTGATGTTAAGCAAGCAATGTATGATTTGATGATTGAGCGTGTATACCAGAGAATTCCTGAGCAGAATAGACCTGTTGGTCCTGGCTCTGGTCTGTCTCTCCATCTTGATGCAGGTGTTACAGATGCAGCTACTGCAATTGCTGTTAACAACTCCTTCAAGCAGAGATTCGACAATCCGAATGCTTCTTGGGATATCGGTGGTTATGTATCTGCAGAGAATGGCGTATCCTATACGTACCTGATGCAGATCGTACGCAACTGCTTCAATCACTTCCGTGCATATTCCGTCAACAAGCCGTTTGTTGGTGACTACTCTGCTATTGACAGAACACAGTACCTGTCGTTCTTCCCGGATCTGGACGCAACGGATTGGGAGATGAGAGAGCTCTACTACAATAGCGGTGGTAATGCATGGATCCAGGACGCTCAGGGTAACTTGACGAGACGTTCTCAGAGATCTCTCTATCGTGAAGAGACCGGTACATCTGATCTGTATCAGGAGTCCAATATGAGAACCCTGTCTCAGTTCTGTTATCTCATCCAGTCTGAGATCGATCATTATCTGCTTGAGTATAATGACGATGGTGTTATCAAGACCATGCAGGAGACTGTAAACAACAAGTTCGCTGGTTGGGCAGGTAACCTGGTTCAGTCTTATGACATTTCGTTTGCTCGTGATTACAACACCGATGGTGGCGACATCCTGGTTTGCAATGTAAATGTTGTATTCCGTGGTCTCATCCTCCGTGTTCCGATCATTGTAAACGTCAATAGACGTACTTCTTAATTCTATAGAAAGGAGAGCGTACAGTTATGTCTGTTATTAGTTTCCAATCAGGTATTCGCGAATATAATGGCGACCTTACACAGTATACTGGTATGCTCGGTGGCTTGACTCCGGATGTCCACACACTCCGGAGTTTAAACCCCGAAACTACCAACCGTGTAATCTGTGTAATGACGCGTGGACCATACTTCTTGATGCATTACTTTGGTGGAGATGGTGCTAATGCATATTCTTCAACCAGCCCGTTCATGCAGTACAAGAAAGTCATTGAGTATTACAACATGGGAATTACTCCAAACTTTAATACTCAGGATCTTGGTACCACTCAGCTTCAGGGCGGTTTTGCAGGTAGAACCATTCCGATTCCTACCACGCAGAATGCACAGCAGGGTCAGACTTTACAGATCACGGTTCCTGAACTTGTCGGTCGTATCATGGCTAACGTTCATAATATGTGGGTTGATGGTATTGCCGACAGCATTACCGGTTTGACCACATATCATGGTTTGGTAGCAGGTTCTGAAAGTTCTGAAGATCACACACCTCAGAGAGTCTTCAGTAATGTAAATGGAACTGGTTCCACTGAAGCACTTGATCCTGGTCCCGCATGGGAAGTTGCTGAATTCATGTTGATTGCACTTGACAGAAGTGGTGCAAGAGTTGAAGGTGCTGTTATGGCACTGGGTTGTTTCCCGACTGGTAAGGTTGGTAATGACACAATCTTCACTCACAACAGAAACGGTCAGTCCCAGGTTCAGGAGTTGCAGCTGACATACAACTGCCAGTTTGTTCAGTCTGCATATATCAACGACTTGGCTTCCAGATATGTTCGTCAGTTTGCAATCTTCGGCAATAGCCTGAACTTCAATCCTGGTGCAGGCGATGCATTCTTCACCGACAGAAACAACAGCAATTCCGAGATCAACACGCCTATGTTCAACAATGGTGTACGTCCGACATTGGATGCTGTTCAGTCTGGTGTTGGCAATGCTCCTGTATTCAAGGCAAAGGGCGATTACGTATCTCGTCCTGGCGCAAAGGAACATGTCATTACTCCTGCAGATCATTCTCAGATCTATGGCAACAATGGTACGAGTGGTCAGCTTGATCCGAATCCGACACCAATTGACAATCCATACAGCCTGGTATCTCCTGGCGCACTTCGTCAGAATGCCGCAACTGGTGCGGGTGTTTAATCAAAAAAAAATAAGTGGTATGTGGTGGGGACGTACGTCCCCACCAATCCATTTATTACGTTACGATGAATAATTCCAAAATGTCAAATCGTTCATAATACATTCGTAATGCAAAGTATCGAATGTCTCTGAACGTGAAGAATGACGTGCCAATCTGATTTAATTTCTTATCAGACTTTGTAACCATCTTCTTGGCAACAATCATACCATTCTCAATACGAGTTGGTTCTTTTGCTTTACCGATGATGGTTCTGTCGTAATACTTGTATTCTGCGTGTAAAGCAGCTTGAATTAATTCGTCATCATGAATCGTATCCAAATTATCCAAATCATATCCATCATCTTGCAATTCTTTATATAAGGAATCATCATGAATGATGAATCGATATTTGTAATTCTTTGGTTTATGTGATTCAATTAATTCTGCACCGATCAATGTTTTTGCCATCTCATTAACCTCACTTAATAATATTCTTGACAAAGTATCTGATATATGCTTCCAAAGTAATTGGTATGATTTCACCTGGAATGATTTTGAACATGAATCGATTGTACAAATCATCAATCGATGAATTATCATACATCATATCTTCATGAGAATCAAATTCTTCCATTGTTGCTTTCTTCACTGTGAAGTATGATGTGTCGATCGCTGGTGATCCTTCTAACATGTCAAAATCAAATGGGAAGACATATGGTAAGTCATCTAATGTATCTCGAATCAGTTTTATGAATGGAATGTTGTCATTCAATATACATTCACCAAATACAAGATAATTGGATAATGATATGACAATTGATTCCACAGCACATGTTACAAATGATTGTGTTGTTGCAACATTAATTGTTTTATTTAATACATTACTTTTCATTTGATAAGATTCCAATGTATGTAACATCAAATCATCTTCATCATAATTGTCTGGCAATGTCTCAATAACAGAATTGTGTTCATCAAAGTTATGTTGTTTCATAAATCTATACATCATATCAATATCCATTGAATACACACGATGACATTGCAGTGTCATGTCTTGGTTGACACAACCCGGTGGTGTGTTTGTGTATGGCGAGAATCGAATACGATACATAATGTATCACCTCCAATGTTTTGTTTCTTCAATTACAACATTTGCCAAATATGCAAGTAATTGCATATTGTATGCTTTATAGTCAGCACCAATTCGTCCAAACGGGACATAGAATTGTTGTGGCAATTTGTCTTGAAGATATTTTGTTTGAAACTTACGTAAGTATGTGAATATCTCATCATCGTAATCTTCAATCATTTTGAATATCTTCTTTAAATGTAAATTCATACCAAGTGTTTGTTCCATTAACATATCCTTGTTGATGTTTTGATATTTGATATAATCATTTGCATAATACATGTCAATGTTTTTATATCGAATGAATGAAGACCATTCACCTTTCTTGGAAAATTCAACACCTTCAATATTCGTAATGACTTTACGTTTTGTTCTCATAAATATTGCATCTGAATGTAAAGATATAATATCATCTTCCGATAATTCATTTGTTGTAATAAATTTTTGTCTTATATTTCGAATACCTGATAATAGGCTTTCTGAGAAAGCTTTATCTTCCTTTTGTATCAGTCCAATCCGGACGACTCTATCTTCTTTTTTCATTAGATTCAATTGTGTGATCAAGTCATTATCCAACAATTGAAATCTTTTTGATATGGATAATGACGCCGAGACCATATCATATTCACAAATATGCTCATGGAACATATACTGAATATTCGAGTTGGTCCAAACTTGTTTATCATGCATAATGATAAAACCTCCATTCGTGTATTGATAATTCTATTTAAGAATATAATTATCAATCAAAAAATTATTGTATAGGAGCGTGAATGTAAATGGCTGAAAATAACAATAATGAATTTCATGACTCATTGGACGATGTTATTGCTCGTGCAACTGAAAAGTTCAAGCTGACAAATGAAGATGTTCCAGAAGACACTTCTTCACAGATCATCAACCATGAAGAGTATGAAACACAAAACGAAGAATCATTCGATGAAGAACCAAACAGTTCTATCATTCCAAAATCCATTCTGAATCATATTCCAAATGATACATTGGACGATGTTGACATTGAAGATGATACACTGGGTGATGCTGCTGATGATTTTGACGATGATCCGTATGGCGTGAATGATGCCAATAGAGAAATCGAAGAGGAAGATCGTATTCGTGAAGAAGAGAGATTACAGAAGATTGAAGAGGCTCGTATTGCAAAAGAAGCACTTGAAAATTCCAAGAAGACATTACCCCCCAGATCTCTGGATATGGAATTCCAAAACAAAGCAATGAAATTCCAGGAAGATAAGTTAGCGATTGTCACAGGAATGGTTGAACGTGTAAAAGCCAAGTATCATTTGGTCGGTGGTATCAAACCAGAACGTCAGAGACATGTCATGGGTGATCTCATTGAGTATTATGAGAACTATGGTGAAGAGATCACTGACACATTTGAAAACATCATCTTGAACAACTGGCAACATGTCGATGAAAATGGTCAAGCTTATGGCAATACCGAGAATGTTGCAAATGAAAATACCGATGATATTCCATCCAATGATATTCCATCCAATGATAATGGCAATGTAAATGTCAACATTGATGTTGCACCAAACCAGCCGGTTACTGTAAACATTGATGATGATGTTGTGAAATCCATCAACAAGAAAAGAGTCGTCAATATCAATGTTCGTGAAATGACGAATGCTGATATGGATAAGATTGTTGTCATTGAGAATTCTCCAAAGGAAGGAATCATTCGTTCTTTTGAAACTGGTATTGGATATACACCTATTACACTTCCATTGTCCGGTTACAGATGTATGATTAAACCGTTGAACTTCTTTGATATGATTTCAATGACTGCTCCCAATAATAATTCCATTGTGGATTATCAGCTGAAGCGTTGGAGAACAATCTATGATCATTTAAAGAATCCTTCTATTGGAGAATTCGAGAGCTTTGAAGACTTCTTGAAGAAGACCAAGTACAATGATCTTCCGTTGCTTGAATGGGGATTGTTAACCGCAACATCTGATGATGAAGAGAGTTTGACATTGGAATGTGGTAATCCGAAGTGTAAGCAAGAGTTCGTACATATGTACACACCACGTACGTTGATTCATCCGAATCCAGATAAGCTTCCGCCGGAGTTTGATGAGATTTCCAGAACCAGTGGTCAACGTGCAATTGATATCTTTACAGCGTTCAATACCAAGAGAGTTCGTTATAAGTTGCCGATTTCTGGAATCATCATTGAAATCAATGAACCTTCTGCATATTATCATCTCTATACGACACTTCCGTTGATTGTGGATCGTTATCGTGCAAAGTTCCCGGACGATCCGACAATGGAACATTTCCAGAATATTCAGCAATACATGCAGCGTGATCCGCGTATCATGGAATTTGCAATTACTTCTTCTATGATTACACGAATCTCTGCAATTGTAGTTCCACCCCCAGAGGAAGAGAACTACAATGAACCTCATGAATATCGTTTCACAAATTGGGACGATATTGAAGAACAGCTTGGAATGATTCCTATGGATGATACATTGGCAATCTTTAAGATTGTATCCGAAGCAGATGATCATCAGCCAATGGAGTTTTATGTATCTGGAATTCAGTGTCCTCACTGTGGACGTAAGGAGCCAAGAGGTCTGCCTGTAACTAACCTTGTGGAGAACTTGATTTTCCGAGTATCTCGAAGGCTTCAGAATACAGAAATCAACTTGACCAAATTGGATTAAATCTGTTAGAAGACGCAGAAATGTTTAAGCATCTGATTCCATTGGATATGCTTGAATCGTTACCGCTTCCTTTGCTGCGTCGTCTTCGAGAAATTCAACGGAAGCGCATGGAATATAGAGAAAATCAAATGAGGAGTGCCAAAGTAAATGGCACTCCCCAAGTAAATCCATCAGCATTAAGCGAATTACTCATGAATGAATTATAACCATAATCCATCAAAAGGAGAGTGATTCGCGTGGAACAATCAGCACCACAAAATGAATTAAAATTGAATGATATCGTCAGTATGTATTTTTCTCAGTATGGTATAAACTTTACTGTTGATCATTTTATTGAAATCCGACAATCATATTATGATAATAAGAATACAGCATCTGATAACGATGAGACTTCTTCCCAATAAGAGGTGATTTAAAATGATAATGATTCCGAATTCAACACTGAATGAATTCAAAGAATGTTTTGATAAATACAGATTGTGTGTGAATACAATGAACATTTACTTCAATACAATCCGTATGATCAATAAGCATCATTGTTATTTGGACAATGATACCTTCATGAAGTATTATTGGAACTTCACAAAGGATATTGAAATCGAGAGTATTCCGTATGAATGTTTCATTCCCGATCATGGTCAGTTTGAACAAAATGAACATGTCAAGAGAATCTTCATCATCAACAGAGATGCGAAAGAATACGTACGTATTCAAAAGAGAGTAACAATGGAAGACTTGTTCAAGACAATTCCTTCTACAGAAGATATTGTTGCTTTATTGAAGGATAAGCCGGATAAGTTTGTTGATGTTGTTGATGACATCTTCATCTACTGGAGCGTCCATAAGTATCTTGACTCAATTGACATGTTGCGGATTCAATCCATTTCCGTAATGACTCCAGTCATTGAGTATGTTGTTAACAATATTACATACGACATGTGGAAAGATTATTTATCCACCAAAAAGATCAATCCAGAGAAATGTGATAAGTATTTGACGGATAATTTGTTTGGACCTGATTATGATTACACAAACAAATATTATCTCGAAGATCATATCGGTTTTGCTCCATTTAATGTGGAAGAATTGATATGTAAATTATGTACCAATATAATTGTAAAAACTGATATCTATATGATTATCGCGGTATATCTGATACTAACGTTTGCAAAGGTGGATATCAATGATGAGAAATACGATGAATCTCCATGTGCAACATATGTAAAGGATGTATTGAGTAAATTATAATGATTTGGTTTAGGAGGTATGAACGATGGGAAGAAAGAAACAGACCACGTCACCAGAAGAGCAAGCTGTTACAACAACACCAAAGAAACGTCATAAGAAATATGTCATGAATTCAATTGATGACATCAATGAACGTTGTGCTGCTGCAACATCATTGTCTTTGGTTGGTGCGTCAGCGATGACATTTCCTGACAAGATTTCAACAGTTCGTTCCAATATGGCTGTTAAACACACTTCGCAGTATGTCGTTTTGAGTAATCCGGAATTTCCCCGTGTGTATACCGGAGCAGAAAATGTATTCGGTGAACGTTCTTCTTGGAATATGAAAAATGAACATTCTTGCAAACTTGTCAAGAAATTTGTTAAGTTTAAAAATGCACCGATTTCTCCAGTCGTATATGTGTTTCTTGATCTTGAGACAAACAAGTATCTGTGTAAACAAGTGAATGTTGCAGAGAACTTGATCGAGAGATATGGATTCAGAATGTATGATCGAATCAAAGGGAAATATAATGAAGGAGATATTCTCCCATCAAACACACCAGTTGCACAATCGTCTTCATATGTGAATGGAAATTACTGTTCTGGCAGAAACATCAGAATGCTTTATACAGTATTACCAGAGCTTACTGAGGATGCCGTTATCATTTCCGAATCTGCTGCAAAAGAATTGGAATATGATATGGTCGATATTGTCACAGTGAATTTGAAACGAGATGCATATTTGCTGAATAAATATGGTGATGCAAATTTGTATAAACCATTTCCCAATATCGGTGAATATGTTCATAATGACGTGATTTGTTCCATTCGTGAAAATTCGTTCATGTCTTCTTATGCAGAAGCACGTAGAAGTCATGTCAATGATAGAAACTACTATTCTCGTGGTCAAATTGTTGACATCGATATCTTTACAAATGTTGACTTAGAGAATGAAGAGTTGAATGGATACTTGACGGAAATACAAGAATGGTATCAAGAGATATACACGTACTTGTCAACCATTGTTGAAGATCCATATCAAGATGATGTATCATTGATTGATATCTATCATCGTGCAGAAAAGTATCTATCCAAATCATCATGGGTTACAAAGGAATACATTGTTGATACAATCATTCAGTTCAAGGTATTGAAACATGTACCAATTCATGTTGGACAGAAGATTGTTGGACGTTGTGGAAACAAATCTGTTGTTACTGGAATTATACCAGATCGAATCATGCCGCATACGGATGATGGTAGACCCGTACAGATGGTATGTAATGGATTGGCAGTACCAAACCGAATCATCGGTTTCCCAACATATGAAACAACAATGACATTCATGGAAGAACGGATGCATCAGCATTTCTTGAAAATGGAACAAGAAGGACATTCGCAAGATGATATTGTTGCATTAGCCGTTGAGTTTCTGTCAACCTTTGAACCACAAGAAGGTTCAGAACTTGCGAAGTTATATCGCGTCAGACCCAATGAAGTATACAATGACATTATGAAAAATGGCTTGTTCATTCAGATCATGCCTTTGAATGATAAGTGTGTTCGTGATGCATTGGTTGAATGTTACAACAAATGGGGAAAGACCATCTTCAAGAAATACAAAGTTCGTACAAAGCTCCGTCACAGATGGATTGAGATTGAAGGTGAGTATGCAATCGGTTATCAGTACACATGGGTATTGAAGCAAGAACCTTCCAAAGCAATGTCGGTTGTTTCGACATGTAAAACGACATGGTATGATCAACCGGTTAAATCACATTTGTATGGTAAGAATCTGCGCCATTATTCGGATAACCCAATCAAGTATGGTGAATATGATTCTTACAACTTCTTAGCGGCAGTTGGTCCGAGAGAGTTCTATCTGTTAACAACACTCTTCCGTGGTTCTCAGTATACAATGAATTCTATCTTGATGAGTCATTTGAACAATACACCGATTGACACAACCAAGGCGAACCAGTTCCCACAACTTGATAATTTCAGAAATGTATTGAAATTTATTGGGTATAGATTAACACCTGAAATCTTTAATTACAATTCAGCTGGTGGATTCGACAAACTTTATACTGTCATGATGGGAAATAACAAGATCAGAATCTCTATTCCTGATCTGAGACATGTCCTGATTCTGAATTCGTATTATATGCAATATCAGAATTACAAGAATGAAACAGTAGAGTTTGACGATTTCTTTAAACAGATAGATGGTACAAACTTATTCGACAATTACCCAGATGGATATTCAACACATTGTAAGAAATTATTCTTGGAATTGTTGCCAATCATTCAGCAGATGAAGCAATATCGTTAATGATAAAAAAATATTTGATGCCGGGGTCAATCCCCGGCATTAACATATCAAATAATTTTAATATTTTTTATCAAGGAGATGATGATATTGAGTAACATTATTTGTTTACCAGATGTGAATGGTAATAAAGGATATTACGATTTTGGAACAAAGAATGTTTCTTTTTTGCAAACTGCACAAGAATTAAAGTCACTTGGTATCAAACATTGGTATTTACCATTAAAGGTTAAATATCCACAATTCAACATAACCGATATCGATCCATACGATCCATCTTTGGATCCAAGTACCATTGGAAAGATCCATATGGAAAGTAAAGATAACGTTTGGTACTGGACTCGAGAAGTTGCTCGTATTCCTGCGAAAGGTGCCCCAGAACCATTCTTACCAATGTTAACCCGTGCTTCATGTGCATTAATGTGGAACTTTGAACACAATATTGATTTCATGGTCGTCCAACCTCGTCAGACACATAAGACGACATGGATCAATTTATTATTATCACATGCATTCATTTATGATTTATCCAATGCAGAAATCCCAATGATGCATTTGCAAGATAAAGACGTAACGCGTAACGTTGAAATGTTTCGTGATTATATATCACAACTTCCAGATTATATGAATCCGTGGAGTGATCGTCCAAAGCCACCTGGAGTAAAATCCATCAAGTATGAAGCACATAAGACCGCAATATATCCATTGTGTCAACCTGATTCAGAAATCACTGCAATGGATAAGTTGCGTGGTATGACGTTGTTCTCTGGATTCATCGACGAGTTTGAATATATTAACTGTATATCACACGTCATTGCCGGTGCAAAACCTGCAATGGAATCTGGACGTTTGATTGCACAACAAACCGGTGCAAGATGTTGTTTTATGTATGCCTCCACGCCAGGAAACCTTGAAACGCCAACTGGTAAAGAAGCACAAAAATTAATTGATAATACACCGAAATGGTCCGAGAAGTATTATGACTTATCAGATGCAGATGTTGAGAAGTTGTTTGAACATAATATTGATGAAGACGGTGTTGATAGAACCATGATTCGTCGGTTCTATATTGAATACAATTATAAACAACTTCGCAAAGATGATATTTGGTTGGAGAAGCAATATAAAGAAGCGGAAGCATCTGGAGATATGGCAGAGTATAAACGTGGTTATTTGTTACAACGTTTCCGTGGTACACAAGGAGCATTGTTTAAGCAAGCCGATATTGATTATATCAATCAACATGTTCGTGAGCCAGATGACGAGATATTGTTATTGAAAAAATATCATTTGTATATTTATAAACACCAAGTCGTTATGACGGATTTAAATTCTGATACACCATTCTTCGATATCACATGTCCATACATGATTGGTATTGATATTGCCGGTGGAACGGCTGGAGATAATACCACCTTTGTTGTTGTTCATCCATACACCTTCCAAGTTGTTGCAGAATTGGCATCACCATATATGGGCGCATTAGATTTGATTCGTTGTATCATTGAGCTTGCAAAGTTAATGCCAAAAGCAGTATTCTGCCCAGAGACAAATTCTATTGGTAAAGCATTATTGGAATGGATTCAAGATTCTAAGTTGGAGTATCGATTCTACTGTGATCCAAAGTTGGACATCACAAAGAATGTTACAGAAGATGATGAGAAGGATTTTGAAAAGAAGATTAAGAATAAAGCATTACAACGTAAATACATTGGTACAAATGTTACTCCAAAGATCCGTGAAAATATGATGACGTTATTGCGTCGATATGTTCATGATTACAGACATTTGATCAATACGAAATTGCTTGTGAATGATATCAACAACTTAACCATCATAAAAAATAAAATCCAAGCAGATAATGGAACACATGATGATATTGTCATGGCATATTGTCATGTATTGTATGTATTCACATATGGATATGATTTATCCAGATATGGAATTGTCAAGAGCAATTGTACCTTCGAGAAAGCATATATCGAAGTAAAGAATTATGAATTATCCACTGAGCAAAACCATGTTAACAACATGAAGCCATATGGTAAAGATGCATATGGTTATGAAGAACAATTGCTTCATGACATTATTGATTCCAATCAAAATGGTTTTAACAAATCAGGAATGGATCCATATGGATATAATCGAACTCAATACAATCAAATGAATAACAATGATCCAGAACCAGTCAGAATGACACGTGCTGATTTGGCATTCTTTAATTCTGTTCAAAACTTTTAAACAACAAAAAAGAACCCCCGCGTGTTGCGGGGGCTCTCTTATCACATCCTTTCATATTGTTCAGATCTACTCAATGGGAGTTGAGCAGGTCCTTCTTATAGCGCATCATTCCATGTGCTTGAAGCGTCTCATACAGCACCCATAATGCATCTTCAACATACTGATCGATGTCAGTGCTGTTAAAATAGCCATCGTAATAATCGCTATAGTAGTTGGGATTATTAGGACGAACCGCCTCAAGCTTCCATACATATCTATCACCGTCATTATGACGAGTGATGATAATAGAGTCTTCATCGTCAATATCAATATGCGACAGCTCGATGAGCGTGTCGAAATATTTGAATTCACCACCGTCGATCTTCTGGTGGAACACAGCCTCCAGATAGCTCTCTACAGCAGTATAGAATGTACGGGTTCCTCTGACCTCAGAAAGGTCGAGGTTTAGCTTGTTGATCGCCATCTCAATGCTCATTGTCATAATTATTCCTCCTCCTTGTTGTTGAGCTCGTGGATGAAGACATATCCCCATCCGCCGATGCAGGTTACATGATAATTCTTATTGTCTTCGATCTGGCTGCGATCTTTGATCCAGACCTTGGATGGATCTGGCTCCACGAGACCCCAATCGTCCTTCTCCTTCTTCCAGGAGACGTTCGTCATGGTTCTGGCGTAGTCCCAGCCGTCTCCCTGCTTCAGAATGTGGAACGACCCGTTCTCCTCCAGAGCGCCACGGAGCTGCTCTGCAGCGAGGTCGAATTCAACTGTACCCTGGTTATCCGGGAACGGCTCAACCCCGTGTGTATCAAGGATGACAGGGTCAACCGTGTCCTGTCCCTCAGATGTTGCTGTAAACCCGTTCCACGGATGCGGCTTTTCGGAATCCAGTCTGAGAAGTGTATCCGGATCATGATCCGGATTGTCTGCGATAGATCGTGCCCAACGCTCTTCTGCACGTTTGTTCCATGCGGTCAGGCTGATGATCTCGTTTGCATTCAGAATAATCGTAGTTTTCATTACTAATTCCTCCTTAAAATTGTCCCTCGTTTGAGGGGTTTGTTTACGTTCAGTTTATGCCCTTTCGGGATGGCGGGCGGTTTTTATAGAGCATGCCCAGGCTCTTGAGAATCATACCAGATACAGGAAGTGATTCTCTACAAGTGTCATGATGAGATTGTAGATAATCGAATCTACATAATTCTCATCCATAAACGCGGATCTAAACGTGTCTCTGAAAGATGTCCAGTAGTTTCTGGCGATGGTATAAACATTTCCACGCCCATACTGGTACATTGTAATGTAAGCATCACCGTGCATGATCTTGATTGTACGGTTCTCGGCGCCGTGTGCTCTGGTGACAACGATCTCCGTGTCACCGTGAGCAATCGTGTTGTTGTCATCGAACTTGTCGTGGAGACAGGTTTCCATGAACTCCTTGATATGCATTTCGAGCATGCCGATGTCGGTGATCTTGGGCATGTTAAGGGACAGAGTATTCTTTGCCATTTCAATGATAGTGTTCATAATGATTCCTCCTTAAGAATCTTCCCTCGTTTGAGGGGGCTTATGGTTTATACATTTTGGGATAATGATTGAGCAGTTTACCGTCTTGCTCAGGACGTGTGTTCAGATGGTAACCCAGAGTACAGTGTACACGCTGTTGCCAGCGTTTACCTTCATGCAATCACCGTTTCTTACATGAAGATATTCGAGAGCTTCTGCAGCGGCGTATCTGCCGTGCACTCTCATTGTCATCTTGACTGCGTCCAGAGCACGCTTTGCGATTGTGTCGGTGGGGGTTGTTTCGTTGTGGTTTACACACACAGCGAAATGATGTCCATCTCTTGACTTGCACACTGTTTTGTTAGTGCCACAGTCGGCGATCATGTTCCTCGCGAGCTCATTCATCAAATAGGTATTCATAGTATACTCCTTCTCTCGGTCTATCCCGAGTGTTATTTTAAGGGAAGCATAGAAAGTTTGTTATTTACTTCCCCATAGGTTTTGAATGTGTCATGATGGTTAACCAATCCATCATGGAATAGATTCAACCCTACCTACTCGCGGGTTTAGTTTCAACCACATTCACTATTGCGAATATGATTTACTCCTTCTTATTCATATTAATTATATATATATGAAATTTTAAAATAATAGAAAGAGATGGCTAAGTAGACGGGGCGAAAGCCCCGTCAACAAAGCCACAAAAGAATTGGAGGTATATAGAAAGGAATATAGTTATAAGAGCCATCCGGATCGGTCATGTCATCAGCTGCACGAATTTTGACATGACACTGTACCGGAGATGAAATGCGAAGAGTCATCCCGCCCAATAAATAACTCTTCTCATATTAAGAATGTCTCTGTCTTAATATGAACGCGACCCAGATGGATTACATCTAAGTACACGTATGTCAACAATAAATATTCGGTAACTTTTTATACTTACTATGAACTCCAGGAAAAAATTTCAAGATATTCCTACGTTTCATGCCCCACTTCTCAAATGCTCGAGCATATTTCACATGATCACATATGTCAAAGTAGTAACATGTAAAACCACGATTACGCAATCTACCAACGATCTGTTCAAAGATAATTGGTGAAGACTTTTGATCAAAGTTTACAACCGCACCAAGGTTTGAAATATCAACACCCGTTCCACAGCTCATGGTTGTAGATAATATGATGTCACATTCAAATGCCTTTTGTCGTTCTGCAATAGGCATTGAACCATCTACATGTGCAATTGAGAATTCTTTGAAATATTCTTGTTTATGCATTTCTTCTTCAACAAGTCTGATTGCATCCAACAAAGGTAGAAGCAATAATACTTTACCTTGTTCTTTTGTCTTTTGTGCAATCTTTACCAAATGAATGACATTTGCAATGAATGGTCTTCCACCACGATAATCCATTAACATTCGATAGTATGTTGCAGATATCAAACCTTTCTTACCATACTTAAAATGTTCTTCACATATAGCCCGAGATGCATTGTAATAGATATCCTGTAAGTATGGAACGATGTACTCATCTTGATATTCTTCATACTTCTTTGAACCAACGAATCGTTCTGCATCTGATAAAGCTCTATTCAGAACCCGATCTTCAGAATCATCAGATCTACCAAGTGTTGCTGACAAGTAGTAATTGCGTTTGATATTACATATCGCATCAAACTTTAATAATCCTTTTAAATGAAGATGTGCTTCATCAACGATACGAATACCAAAGTTTGCTTTATCAATAACATCCATTAAGCCTTTCCAATCATCACGTAATTCATTTTCAATAGAAGAAATCGTGACAATACATACTTTCTTGGAAGGTGCATCATAGATGCGTTTTGCAATATCATCTTCATCAATACCGAGATCTGTGAAGTTTTCGATCCATTGATTCTTTAGATTTGCAGTCGGTGCAATGATCAGAGGTTTTTTACCAATCAAAGAGATTGTATACAATGCCATGAAGGTTTTGCCGACTCCAGGCTTAACTTCAATGGTTAGTTTTGGTGATTTACATTTCACCATTCTATCAATACAATCTCTTTGCAATTGAGAACGAGGTTCTCTGTTCATTTTAATCGTAATATCCGCACCTTCTCGTGATGGAATGTTTTTGATAAATGATTTTAATGGAACAACGTTCTGGTCTTTCATGGTTAAGAATCCAGATGTAATGTATAATACATCATGTTCTTTACCGAAGATTGGTTTTTTATCTGGATCAGCACCCGAATAAATGAAGTATTCTCGTAACGGATCTTTCAAGGAGAAATATCGTAATGCGGCTCGTTTTATTTCTGGAGATGGATGATGTATAATAACACCTGTTGATGTTTTCTCAACCTGCTGCATATTACATTACACCACCCATCATATCATTATCATTTCCTTCCGGTGCATCATTTAATGCATTATGATTTGCATTCGCATTATCATTTAATTTAACACGATTTGCTTCATCACGTGCTTCATTTACCAAACGATCGAACAACTCAACATCAATCTCTGGCATATATTCTTGAAGAATCTTCTTCTTAAACATACGAGCAACTTCTGATGTATCATTCTCTGCATCTTTATTGTCTTTACGTTCTTTATCGCTCAACCAAATTGGAATGATAAATTCCATGAAAGCTTGCATATTCTGAATCTTTTCAGTTGTAACGTTCAAGAACTTAGCAGATGGCATTCTGAAAGAGAACTCTAACGTCTTGATGACTTCTGGATCAATGTCGGTTTCCCATCTCATGATACGACGATAGAAATCTGTTAAGTATGGATTTAATTCCAACTTCTGTCCACTGACGAAAGAAACGAATTTGGTATTAGACAATTCTGCTTCTTTTGCAAAGTCAATTTCAGATACTCCACCATTTGTCAACAGCAATGCAGGAACAGGTGTACAGTTAACAGCTTCCGTCTTCATCTGATCCATCAAATCGGTATTGATTGGTGTTTGAGCCGCTTCAACTGTTTCTACAGAGATTGGTGGTGTGTCACCAGCGCCAAGTGGCATAATCAATTCAGAACCACCACTGACTTTTGTCATAGATGTTCTGTAATTAAAAATGTCATTTGCTGTGATACGTCTTGCAGCAAACTTACGCATTGTATCTTGTACGAATTGTTTGTAATTCGTATCAATACCACTCATTCGCAAATTATACATACGAACTTGAGAATTGTTGATCTGATACAAGATGGAATACAGCTTCAAGAACATGTACATTCTGGCGGTGATCAATCCAGGTTCCAACATAGAATGACCATGTCCTAAACCATCTTCATTGACAATGAATGGACAAACATGTTCTGCTGGAATAAAGATAAACCGCATCATTGCTTCATTGAATTTATGCGTCTGCAATATTGCAACGATTTGTGCATGCAATGCAGTATTATCGCGCATGAATTTCAAATCAAAGTTATTGATGATTTTAGTAGCCAACTTTTCACAGAACATTTGGTCTGGAGAAAATGTATCATATCCAATGGATGGAGTTCTTAATGTATAACCACTCAATCCAGAATTACGTCTTTCACCACTCTTCTCTGGACGGGTCTGATCTGCGATATAATAGTAACCAATGATGGTTCGATCAATACGCAATGGAATCAATTTTGTTGCCGGTAAGATTCTGATATAACAACCTTTGACTTGACCGAACTCTTTTTCAAATTCACTCGTATTATCGGTAGCATCATTGATCACCGCTTCGAATATGGCTTTTGTATTCTTAACATATTCCGGATGGGACTGATTGTATTTGGTATCATAAGCCAAACGTAAATCATGTGGTGAATCTTCAATAACAGGAAGTGCGATATCTTCATTGATGTAAGAAATGTTATCACCAATTTCACGCATAAAGGATTCAACTTGTTGATCATATTCCTTGATCATTTTCTTCTCTTGTAGATTGAATTCTTGATTCTCGGACATTGGCTTTGCATGATACATCGGAACAACATCCATGATTTCTGGTTCTGAAATCCAAGCACCTTCCATGATGTTTGTTTGTTTATTCTCGTTATTATAAACAGAATGACTTTCTTGGATCACAGTCGCTTTATTCAAAGATATTTCAACTGATTCACCATATCCATATCCATTCATCCGAGAAGACGTTTCAAACATATTCGCAACAGTTTCAGAATTACGTTTGTCTTTCTTGTTTAATTTGTATTTATACAAGTCAGAAAAGACTTTGGCATATGGAACGGTATACACATAAGATTCACCATACAACTCTGTGTTGAATACAACATGATTCTTGATAATATGATGAAGCTTTAATCGATCTTCAACATCTTCAACCTTTTCCAACAAAGTATCCTTTTCCGTATCAGATAAGTCGGAATGATCGAATTTAATCGTTCGAGATAATTTACCATTTACCGTATCTGCTTCACATATTGCATCGCGTGTCACTTGTAATGCCGTATACCATTCTGGAATCTGAGATACAATCAAATCCAAGTCTTGACGTAATGCAATATCAGCAATTGTATTAACGGGCAAGAATGCAGCATCTTGTAATTCATTTGGTAAATCACTGATACTAACTTCTTCACCTTTATTATTCGCAAACTTTAATTTTGCAATCTTCTCAACAAATGACAGATCTGTACTTAAGTTATACTTCTTTAAGATTCCTTCAATTGTTGCAACGATTTCATCTTTCTTGACTGGTTTACCTTCACTATCACCAAGAACATCAGTGAGTAACCCATTCAGAATATCTTCATTAATTTTATCCGCCAATGTGAAGACCTCCTTTCTGTATTAACGAATAACTGTCGCCATCATATCACTGCGATATTGTGTTACTTTAGAACCACTCGCAATTTTTAATGCAGCTTCTTTACGTGCTCTTTCGTCTTTAGTCAAACCATTGAAATCAACACTCCGATCATTCGATGCAATATTCGTATCGTCCGACAAATTTGAACCCTCTTGTTGATTGGATGCAATATACTTATTATTTGCATCTGCATAAGAGGTTGGACGATGTGTTGATGCAATATCACTCTCAATGTTATTATTCATCTCATGATACTTTCTATTCTTAGTACCGCCATGATTCATAACCATTGGTTTGAAATACAATACGGGACGGAATTGATTTGGAGCTGAATTATCAACTCTGGATCGATCATTTGTCATAATGATATATGGAGCACCGGTAAACATACCAGCAGCTCCCATATATGTTTTAGATGGTCTGGTAGTATCATCAGATGGAAGATCTTCATAATACATCCATGGTTGAGAGGAATATACGTTTGTACGTAATGTACCATTTGCATTGACAACACCCGAGTTGTAATTGAATTCAACAAATGTTTTTTCATTCATTTCCATTTTACGTTGATAACGGAATGTCGCATTCACAATCATCTCTTGCGTCAATGGACTGTTGTTGGTATTTGACAATCCAGATGGTGTTGCTTGGATTGGATAAATACCATAATACTTACACCAGTACAATATTTTCGTACCAGATTCATTTGTCACAATATCAAACAATGAAGCACAATAATCCAATGCACGATCATATGGATGTAATTTAACCAACCAATCTTCATGGTCACTACCATTGGTTATTTTAATATCATCTTTACCATTTCCCAATGCATAAGAATTGTGATAATGATATCCATTATATGAAGGCGCCAGAATTCCTTTATATGTTTTATATTGATATTCCATCCATAGACGTAAACAATTGTAAACGTCCAATGTTTTGGTTTCTCGGAATTGGATGTCCAATGTTGAACCAACGTTTGATGTCATCAACCGAGCTGGATTTACAGAATAACCATCGATTGATTTTTGAACGGTTTCATCAACACTCATTTGTGTTGATGTCGCATTTAAACCCAATGCTGCATTTGATAATAAGTAATTGAAATTATCATCCGATCCTGTGACATAACATGGAGAGAGTATTCTCAAGATATATGGGAATTGATGATAAGCCGTTAAGAACTCTTCATCATACATGCATTGTTCACTCAGACACAATGTTCCATTATCACTATTCGCCATAATATAACATTCTGGACGAGTAATGAAGATATGACGAAATCCCTTTCTCCAAGTTGCATCAGCTACTGGAATTTTTGTTCGATTGTAATAATAGAACATCGTGGATTGTGCCAAGTCTGGATCAGTGCGATAGAATGGATATAATGGTGAAATACGTGGCATCTCACCATTGTTCAATTTTACTTCATGATCATACAATCCATTTTCGACGATATCTTTCGTAATGACGTCATTATATGGATTGACATTTGTTGTCGATCCAGTAAAGCTTGGACCAATCGAATCTGGATCGCCTAAACCACGTGCATGAGTTGGTCTACCTTGTGAATCATCATAACGCTCTTGAGCATGTGGTTCTTGTTCAAATACGGGCATGTTTGGATCACGTGTAAAGTGGGCATCCTTTTCAACAAGAAACGTATCCGCAGTTGTTGAATCTGGATTCATGATACTTGGCACGTGATGATTCCAGTGATCATCTGTTGTAATTACAACACCTTGTTCGTCCATTACGGATGGACGATACAATGGTTTTCCTTTAGGGTAACCAGTTGTGTATGATAACTTTTTCTCTGGGACATTATCCGCAATTCCAGAAGCACCACTTCGTGTTTCAGTAACACCCGTTCCAGTTGGATAATTTTGATAAGTTGGCATATGTGTCACCTACCTTGTTTACCATTAAACCATGCTGGTGATAATATTTAAAATCTTTTTACATGGAATGGATATCAGTTTATTCAAACCAAAGTTTGTGAGTTTTGTTTTGTATGCAGCCGAGGTGATTAACATCATTAAGTACTGTGGATTCTCCAATGCAAATACCAAGTAAACACCACAAGAAGCATTAAAGTAATTCATGTACATAGAATCCAAGTTCTTGTAACGAACTGGATTGATGTTAGAAATCAACTGCAACAAATCCATGAAGTTACAACCTTCCATCTCTTTGACTTGATCAACGATTTGCTTTACCATGGAAGGTTCAACCTTCTGATTCAACATCCGCTTTACATTAATCTTTTCAGCAGACATATTCTCGCCGTCAATCATCTTATAGAAGAATGCGATGGAATATAGCATTGCTTTCACCAAGTTATCACCCTTCATATACAACCGCTGTTCCAAAGGTGTATTGACCATGTATTGATAAGCCGTGCATAATGCAAGCATCAAATCACGATTGTTTGTAAAACGATTTGGAGTTCTATACATACACAATGCAATGTATCCAGCTTCCAATCCAGCCATTAAATTGATAATTTCAGATTGGTTCGTCAATTTTGACATGAGTGTGTTTCCGAATACATAACACTTTGGTGTTTCTTTACCAGCAATGATGTAAGGCAATACTGGCGGAATCTTAGAGGCTGGATTAAATGTAACAACAATGTCACCTTTGTCCCATGCAGCAATTGCTTTCTTTAAGATTGCATCACCATTCAAACGCATGAATGATACAACGTCTTGAATGTCAGTTGAACGAATCATGAAATCATTGATGTGTGCAAATTCGGCTTTAACAGCTTCTGTAATACCGGAAGCTTTATTGTATTTATCATACAACGAAGTTTGTGACAGCTTTGGAAGAGCTGCTTCTATAAAAAATTGAATCATACTTAAAACTCCTTTACAATGTATTTTGCCCATAGAGACAAATTGTTATCATCTGGTCTCGGGGTGTATTTTTGTTAAGGGATTCTTATGAAAGGAATTATTCATATGGCAAATAATCAATATTCAGTATTATATGACATTAGTTTGATCTTTAATGTCCATAATAAAACATATACAGTTGATACAAGTAACATCACTTCCGTCTCCATGTTACATAATTATGATACATTAACATTTCCGATATGTCGATTCAAATTGGAGTGTGACCTGTCATTGATTCAAGACTTATTGGATTATCCAAATGAAATTGAGATTGTATGTTCATTGGATGCAAACGTATACCAGATGTTTGACAATTCATCAGAGTTGAACGTTGTTAGTGGCGCAAAGAATATGTCATTATGTTTGAAAGGATATATTGAAAACAAGAACATTCCGACAAATGTAATGGATCAATATGACAATGGAATCAAACGTGAAACAGATCTGAATGTATCACGTAAAGTACCAATTGACATATATGGATATCATCAGAATTTCATATATGGATTAAAACGTTTATCCGAATCCGTATATCATAACATCACCATTCAAGATATTATCGAAGACGCATTAACCCGTCAATCCATACAAGATTTCAAAATACAAGTCATTGAACAACAAACCAAGTTTGATCAAGTATTAATCCCCAACTTAGACATCATTCAGATGTTAGCATATTTCGATCAATACTATGGAATGTATTCGACAGGTGCACAAGTGTATGGTGATTTGGATAATGTCTTATACATTACTTCAACAGATACATCACATGTGAACAATTCCATCTTAGGAATCCGAGTTGCTGATTACAAATCCGATTCCGATATGGGTGGATTACAAAAAAATGCAGATGATACTTACACAATGAATGTATTATCAGCAAACGTTTCCGTATTAACAGAAACAGATATTGAAAGAATCTTGAACTCTGATGCTGTGAATGCAGTGAATGTAAATACAGAAGATGTACAATCTGCATCATTGAAAGAGCTGTATCCATCCACAACACTCATTAGTGGTAAAGAAGGAACTCCGAATATTTTACATAAACATACAAATCCATTTGTCGCAACAATGAATGCAGCTCGTGTGAAAGAAAAAATAACACAAGTAGATTTGTCATGTAATGGTATGGATATTGGAAGTTTACATATTGACACACGCATCAATTTAATGTTTGACAATGCATTACGTGGAACAGATATGTCCGGAATATATCGGATGTGTTATGCAAATCATGTATTAACACCATTGACAGGACAACTGTTCACTTCCACATCCACCTTCAGATTATGTAAAAATAATTAAAATGGATTGCGGGGGAGAACCCCCGCAATTCCACTCATTCATTACATTCTTGTCAGCGGATCACTCTGGTATTCCCAACCAACTCTGTCAACCTTGTTGATGCGTGCTTCATCATTCTTAACGAACTCATTCAGCTCCTTCATGAGCTGAGCAGCTTCCGGAAGCAGATTCTTGAGAATAATGAGATGTTCTACGGGAGTCTTACGAAGACCTCTGCCCATACCAAACATCAACAGCTGATTGATGATCGGAACTGCATCAGAAATCTTTCTTACTGCATCATCATCGAACTTGGATCCGATCTCTCTGCCACAGCACTTGCAGACGATCTTGCCGTCTTCATTTCTGTTTGCAGCAAGAACATATCCGCCATCTTCATACATGATATGAACACAGCTTCTCTTCTGAATCTTTGTGTCCTCTGTCTCAGTGACACGATTATACATCTTCTTCTGCTGATCCTGAGTGAGATAGATTTTCGTCATATTATAAATAATAGGCGCAATCATCTGCTCGATATCAGGATGAATCTTATTATTTGCCATACTAAACAACCTCCTTCGTTAATTGATCTTCAAACTGATGGCAACCTGCTTCAGGTTTGGATACTGTGTACCACAATCCTTCGGCTGAATGAGACACGTCTTCACATAATCTCCAGGGTTGGTAGAACCATATGCGGCAACCAGCAACTGGAGACACAGGGACGGATCAAGACTATTCAGTCTCGAATAAATCCACTTTGTCAGACTCTCAAGGAACTTAGCCTGGTTTACACTGAGCTTCACCCATTCAGATTTCTGAAGCTGGAGAATACCAGCATAGATCTTCGGGATCTGATCATTTGTAAACAGAGGACAATTAAGAATCTCGGCAGTGATCGGAAGATCGGACTCCATGAGTGCATATGCAACATGCTCATTACCTGCCGCAATAATAGCAGCAAGTGCAAGAACCTGGACATCATCCATCTTAACAAACTTAGACTGGATGTGTGCACAATACGGTTTCAGGAGATATTTACCAAGTGCCAATAACATTCCCACGATCTCCGGATCAACGTGGGACTTCATAGGCGCGGGCTCCTTATCGTCCTTCTTCTTATTTGCCTTTGCTTTTTCTGCATCAAGTTCATCCAGTTTGAGCATCTCTTCCTGATATTCACGAATAGCTTCACAAACGAAAGAACCGACCAACGCATTGGAATACATGTTCTTCTCATGTTCCATCTGCTTCTGCAGAATTGCGAGGAATGCAGAATCTCGCATGTGTCTTGACAATGCATACTTAAATGCATTTGCGGCATCATCATTCTCTGGCGCGGAATTGATATAGCCAATAATTCTGCTTGCTCTCTGAGCGATATCGGAATAGAAGAAATCTCTGCAATCCGAATAGCTCTGCAGATAAATATCTGGGCGAAGCTTATCAGCAACAATTCCACGATCACGCATGTACTTTTCGAGTGGCTCAAGTACAATCGTATCCGAGTTGATGATACTTGTGTAAATCGGGGTGTTGTCCATAGTTGGGACCTCCTTCTTGTTAATTTTGTATCTATGAGTGGTTAGATACACAAGAATTATATGTATATCTTACCAAACATTTTTTCATTATACCCACTTAAACTCTTTATGGCTATTGCCATTAGAATCCTTCTTATCCGTGATAGAAGCTTTCTTACGTTTCATGAAAGCGGGTCTCTTAGAACGATTCATGCCGCTGGAGATACCACCAACATCTGCATATGTTGCTTCAACGTCTTTGATCTCGGGACGAGGTAATCCAGCAATGATAACAGTTGCTTCACAAACACCATTATTGTCACACTGTTCGATATGTCTATACTCATCGTACGTTCTTTTGATACGAGAGCGAACTTCATCAAATACGCCCTTGAAATCATTCGAAGCGAAGATGGATCTGAGTGAGAATGCAGACATGAAGGTGTACTTCTTTGCATCATCTTCAGTCCATGACGGTTGGAAACCTGTGAACATCTTGGTTGTGATTTCACGAGTAAGTTTCGGAATGTCTGGAGCTGCAGCAGTAATTGCGACAAATCTGCCAGGAGTACTGAGAATGACGTCCAAGTCTTGATCATCAATGGAATCCAATGATGTATCATGATAACGTTTACCAAAGATGATTTCAATCAAATCAGCAACTTCATTATTGATTGGACCATAATTGGAATCACCTGCACGATTGCGGAATACGTTATATGTCTCCACACCAACTTCATCCAGTTCAATGAACAAGTCATTTGTATTCAGATGATATGCATCTGGATCGTCCATGCTGGGGCATACAATGATCGGAATCACGTGAATTCCAAGTTCAATCAGTGAACGACACAGCGGTACAATGGAACCACTTCCAGTACCACCAGCCGCAGATGAAATCACAACAACTGGACTCTTGGCACTTTCAGCAGCTGCATACATCTCATCAAATGCACCTTGATCTTCATGATACTTGAACATTGCAGCACCACGTTCACGATCACGACCACTGCCGCTGTTCTCATCAGAAATGATCGGAATGAACTTCACATTCGAGTTGATGTTGTCCAGTGTAACGCCAGAAACAACAGAGTCAATTGCAAACATCTTTGTTCCATTGGAACTGGATCTACTTGCAAAAGTTCTTAAGATCTGGCATCCAGCGTTACCTGCTGAAATCACAACATGTGAGCTTTTGTTTTCCATTTGTAAACACCTCTCTTAATGATTTTATGAAATACACAACGAAGGGGGTTTGTGAAACCCCCTTCATCGTATATCACATATCAGAACTTTTTCGCATCACCCTTGATACTCTGCTTCACCATAGAACCAGGTGTCAGAATGATCTGTTCACCATCATAAACATCAATTGTGAAGATGTTATACATATTCACTTCGCATTTGTTTTCGATGGCGATCTGTACACCGGCAGCATACATTGCAGCAATGACAATGAATACAGTCGGTGCAACAATCATGTCAATACCATAATCCGTAATCAACTTCGAGAATACAGCGTTCTCAATCTCGGATAATGTTTCTGTCAGATTCTCAGTTCTCCAAGCATTATACTTCTGCAGAAGTGTATTCTTGAACGAAGAACCAGGGATGTCATTATGTTCGCGAATACGGAACATCGGGATTCTCTTGTGGATCAACTGCGGAACGATGTTGCTGTTCTTCTCATTCTCAGAATGCTCGGTCTTATATTCCATGGAAACACCACAGATATCAACCGAGAATTCCGGAACCTTCTGGCTTGCAACAAAGCTGAGGATCTTCTCCCAGGTCTCAACAAATACGATCGGGAGCTGTCTCGGATTTGTGATCTTGAACTGGAACTCATTCCAAATGAGATTGGTTGCGACCTCAGGAATGTCCGTAATCAGCATGGGATCACGAGTGAATCCTTTCATCTCCAGATAATTATTCTGGATATTGGCGAAATATTTCGCCATCTCTTCGGGGTTGTTTGCGTTTGGTACATTGCTCATGGTTAACTCTTCCTTTCTACTTTACCATTATATGGTGAACTAATCCATACAGTATCCCGTATAGACCATTCAAAAAATATAATTATACAAAATAAAAATTTTGCATGATTATATCATTATCATGTACATAAAACGATGGAGGTTTTAATATGAAAATTATGTATTTGAAATTAGTTAACTTTGCTGATATTTATGCAGCAATGCATTTGACAGAAATTGAGTTTGATTTTAAAGACATCGACAAACCCATTATTCAGATATATGGAAAGAATCGATCTGGTAAAACCGTATTGATTCAGAAGTTACATCCATTCTCATCCATCAATTTAAACGGTGATGACAGAAATGATGTTCCGTTAATCATACAATCAGAAACGGGTATGAAGCAAATTGTATATGAGATGAATGGTGACATATATCAATTTACGCACACATATAAACCGAATGCACATGGACATACCGTATCATCATCATTTATCAAGAATGGAGAAGAATTGAATGCAGCGGGTGGTGTAAACACGTTCAATCAATTGGTCGAACATGAATTCGGTATCAATAGGTACATATTTCAATTTGTAATTAATGGAACACAATTGACATCATTCGCGGGATTGAATCAAACACAACGTAAGAATCTACTCAACAAAGCAATGGGTATAGATATTTATGATAAGATTCATAAGTTATCCACAGAGGATTATCGATACACATCCAAATTGATTACTTCATTAAACAATTCCATTGAATACTTATTGCAGAATTATGGATCAATTGAAACGTTGAAAGTTGTATTAGATCAAACCCAAAAGAATTATGATACATTGACGGATAATATGTCGAATATCAAATCCAAGATTGATCAACACACGGGAGTGATTCATTCTTTACAGTCTCAAAATATTGAACAGTCATTGTTTGAAATCAATCAAAAGATGACACAATACAATTCAACCGTTCAATCCATTGGTACATTCAATGAGAATGTGTATGATGATTTGGTCAATGAACAAATCAAGTTGAATCAACGTTTGAATGAATTGAACACAAATCGTTTGGTAATGTTAAAAGACCAAGATGCATTGTTTGAAAAACGCAATTCTATCAACGATGAGATTCAATCCAATCAAAGATCCATTGAAGAATATAACAATCTGAAATCAATGCAAACGGAATTAACAAACAAAATCACATCCATTCAAATTGACTATGACATTGAATCCACATCATCTACGATCTTATCCACAATGTCACTTGCACAAGCAATCAATGACACTGCTCGTGAAATATCCATTTCCTTGAATCAACAGCATTTGAATCTGTTCTGTGATATGATTCTGAATCATGTTGATATATCCGGATTCTTGATTAAAGAAGGATCTGTGTTGATGGATTCTGAAAAAGAGAAAACCGTCATAACCAGAATCCGATCCATGTTGTCAACTGTACCGGGTGATGATATTAAATGTGGACATACAACGGACTGTTTATATCGAAATACATTTGACAAGTTATCCCAGTATTTTGTATCATATGAATCCGTCACAGATGGTACATTTACACAATATGATTTAGAGCAGTTTGAACATGCTCACAAGAATTACCAAACTATTACACGTTTAATCCGTTCACAAGTACCACCTGAATTATCATATGATTTCTCAATCGAGTCTATCATCACAAATATCAAGAATCACAAAGAACCAGTCAATGTTGAACATATCAAAGAATTGGCAACAATCGCATCCAATATCGAATTACGAAACCAATACATCAAACAGCTCCATGATGTTGAACAATATTTATCACACATGAATGCTGTTAAGACAAATATCTCATCTGATCCGAATGAACGCTTACAAGCCATCTTAAACAAGATCCAAACTATACAATCCAATGTTGCATCCATCAATACGGAGATGGAATCATTACGTGCATCCATTGATCAAAATGAACAAACGCGACTTCGTTTATCTTCCATTAAGAATATTGACATTAAGGATTTGACAAAACGTCATAAACAGCTATCCAAACAATATGAACAATTAACAGCGTCCAAACAAATGTTATCCGATTTATCCACACAATATCAATCATTACAATCCCAACATATCCAAGTTCAACAGAAGCTCAAATCCTTACAAGATGCATATCAACAATATCTGAATACAATGGAAGAGATTACGAAACATACTGTGTTGGATAATAAGTATAAGATCATTTCAGAAGCAACTTCATCCACCAAAGGAAAGCCAGTATATGCAATAAAAGATACAATGCATCAAGCATTACAAATATCCAATCGATTGTTGAATGTGATGTATGATGGTGAGATTGAGCTATTACCACCCATCATTGATGAGACATCATTCACATTACCATTCCGCTGCGGAATTAATACATCAGATGATATTAAGACTGGTTCACAGTCAGAATCGACATTATTATCATTGGCATTGTCTATGTCATTGGCGTCCATGCTGACACATTACAATGTATTCTTATTGGATGAATGTGATGGATATTTGGATACGTCCATGCGAGATGCATTCGTGACAATGTTACAAGACATTATGACGACACTCAAGATGGATCAAATGTTCATTATATCCCATTCTATCCAGCCTGGGCAATATGATCATATCGTACATGTTATTGATATATCACATGATTGATTTGAATGATATGGGGGCATTTAGCCCCCATATCTCCAATTCGGTAGCATACATAAAAATCGCCCATTTTTCTATTTTTTTAATTTTTGAAATATATATAATTAATATGAATAAGAAGGAACAAAGGGTTCTTTCGCGGTCCCCCGGCGATTGAAAATAAGGGGTAGATTAATAGGTTTAATACACCTATGATTGAGAACCGAGATTCCTGAAACATTCATATTATCCAGAAGCCCCCTGGAAAATCAAATGGGTCACGGCACCGACTGCCACAATCGAAAGATTGAAAACATGGGAAAGGTCTACTATGACTAACATGAATAACACTACAGCAATGGCAAATCTCTTTGACGGTTACGCTCAGCTTAATCATGACGAAAAACAGTTCGTCGTTGGCTTGGCAAACTATGATCTGGCTGCTGAGAACGCAGCCATCAAGCGCGCCAAGAATGAAGCTAAGGTTGAGAACTTCAAGGAGTTTACCCACGATCACCCGGTTGCAACTGCAGCAATTGTTGTTGGTACAGCAGCAGCGACTGCTCTGGTAGTAGCTGGAGTCGTAGTGGGTGTCAAGAAAGCAATCGAATCCAACAATGACGGTTCCTGCTGCGATTCCGCAGCTACCGCTGAAGGTCTGGTAGAGGCGGTGATGTAATATGTACATCACCCGCCTCGATTGGGATGACATCTTCGACTCGCTCGGAGATGCCATCTCCGATTTCGGATCCTGACAACGAACATGCGCGATCCCCCGCTTAAAGCGGGGGATCAATCGCATAATAATTTTTTTTGTCAAGGACGAGTATTTCCGTAATAATCATCTGGATTGATATTATTAGCAGGAATCAATACGGCATACTTGGATTTGTTTTTGTCATACATCAATGTGCCAACAACAATGTCATCAGGTCGAATCACATGATATGGCATTTCGGATATAGATTCACCATCATCATACCAAACGTCATATCCTTTGTCTTGTAAGTTTTGATAAGTTGTTTTCACACGGAATAATGCATCATCATACAGGAACCGATCACGGTTTTCAATCATTCCATACTTCAATGTCATATGTGATACATCATGAAGTTTCAATACATCATGCGGCAGCATATGGAATTTGATATGTGCAATTTCATCATAAAGATGTAACATATCGGAATTACCACCTTGATCGAATGGTCCACCGAATATGTATGTGAATTCTTCTTTGGTAAATTCAACCATATACGATTTGAAATAAGTAATGACTTCTTTCAAGATATTGATGTATTCATTTGCTCCAAGAGATTGCATCAATAATGCGGTTAATTCACTACTCGTATATGTTTCCAAAGCACGAACAATTGAACGGATTGCAATTACAATTGCTTCTGGATTGGATTTCATATCAGTGATGTTTTTATGTAACAATGGATTTGTTCGTAATAACAAAGCATCAAATGTTGATGGTCCATATTCCGTATCAGATAAATCCAATAAGACTTTATCTCGGATGATATCCCGATACTGTGTGCAGAAAGTTTGATTTAAGAAATCAGCAGATGCAATCACGCTGTCATTCCATGTTGCTAATACGGTTAAGAATTCTTGTAAGAATGCTTCATCTTTGAGTGGAAAACGTCCGATCCTCTTGGCGTCAGTTGACAAAAGTTTATATGCCGTGGTAGAATATTTTTTACCATCATATTCGACATCAATTGTTGTATTATCATTCTCATGTAAGAAGTATACAAATCCATCAAATTCTTCTTTGGAAAATCCATAATTGTTTATGATAATATCCACAGAAGTTTCATCCACACCATCAAACCATTTTGTTCGTAATGGATCTACCAAAAACAGTTTATTGTATGCTTCATCTACTTGACGGAATTCATGGATTGTTTTCGCTTCAAACAATCGAGACATTAAATACTTATACAGATCTCGAATTTCATACATCAACGTTTCACCAATATTTGGCGTAGTCCGATTTAAGATATGATCCAACATTGGTATGAATTCATCTGGAATTAAGAATTCTTTAAATGGTAAAGAATCATAATATGCTTCATCCGTACTGCGTAAATCAAAATTGAATGAAGAGATCATATATGGAATGCCGAGTTCTCTGTCATGTGGATCTGCACCATTTCCCAAGAACAACAAATCCAAACATGCTGGTTCACCATTGTATGTTCCGTTTGGTATTTGTAAATTACCACGGAAATGATTCCCCAGAAAATCCGTATGTTTCCAATTCATCATCACAATCAATGACAATACTGCATCAAATACTGGTAAACTTTGTATGCCACCGAAGTTGGTGTCTAAGTTGATCATAATCGATTTGGTTTCTTCTCGATTATCCAATAAACCACGTAACAATACCGAACACTGCCACCAAATATCATCCATGCTCATATGAGTAGATAATTGAATATATTTGGAATTGGACAAGGTATAATTCATATCTTGAATCATACTTTCTACTTCAGGGGTATTCCACCAACGTGGATCTCCAGAAGTAATTTCTTCCAATGAATACTCCTTGGTTTCATCTCGGAATTTGAAGTATGATGTATTATCTTCTGCAGTACCAAATCGACGAAATACGATATCTTGTTTTGGTTTACGTTTACCATCTTTATCAATGTAATATACCGGTTTACCATTTTCAAATGCTTGTTGTTTTACCATGATCAAAGTATAAATGTCGGTATATTCATATCCAATGATGTCTTTCACACGATAAACCGTATTTGTTCCTTTATCCATTAATAACAATCGGAACTTCTTCAAGAATTCAACCATCGTATCGGAATTATCCATAATGACACTTGGTAATCCATACAGCTGAAAGTAATCGTTCATGATTTCATTATTCATATAAATCAATGATGATGAACGTTTCATACATTCATTCAACATATTACCAATCGTCATATAAATTGTCAAGAATCGAATAAAGGAATTGTAATTTGCATAGATCATTTCAAAATCACCACGTAATGTGAAATACACATAATCGTGGGTCTTCTTGTAAACGGTTGTGAACAAATGAATCATATCCGCCGATACATTGACATCACCAAAGATTTGATGATATACATGTAACTTAGATGTGTTGATTGTTAAAATATCACCATCATGTGCAGGTCGAGAAATCTCCAACGGGATTGCATAACTACCCAGATGCTTTAAATATTCTACATCTGGATATTGTCTCAATAAAGCTCGATAAGATGTTGATGATAAAAACAACTCCATGTATTTCTCTGGTAATTCATATACCAATGAATCTTCTCCAAATGCATGTGTTTCCTTATAAGCATTATAGAACTCAGTCGGTACCGTAATCAATGGATCAGCCGGTGTAGTATCATTTCCTTCAAATGGTAATCCCATCAAGTTTACGTAATACTTATTCGGTTCTTTATAAGCTTCAATGAAAGCTTCACGTTTGGCTTTCATGATTAAATTCATTGCAGACTGCGGAATCATTGCTGGATTCTGAATCATGGCTTCAACTTGTGTTGGAGTAAACTGAAATTGATCCAATAACCGAATCAGTTCTCCTTCTTCCCAGTCATATGATTCAAACAAATCCGTTCCAAGCTTTGCACGAACATATGCGTCACCTTTCAATCTGGATTCGATTGTTTCATATTGATTTGCAATCTCTTTGTTTTTGAATTCTGTATTGGTTACCAATAACTGAATCTTCATCAAGTATTCAGACATCGGATGATTCTTGTGCAAATTCATTATATACCACCTACCATATTAAATTAAAAAAATACAAGTGGGGGCGCTCAAGCCCCCACTCATAAACATTCACATGATCATCCATTATCCAAAATTGCATCGATCTGATCCATATATTGATTAATGGTGCTTAAAGCGCTGGAGCGTTGTGTAACATCATAAACGACACCAACCTTTTCTGCAGCTTTACCAGCAATGATCGTGATAATCTGTTCTTTCGAATAGTTACCAGCTGGTAGCGGCTCATATGGAAACAATTGTTCATACACATAAAACAACTTTGGAACTTCCATTGTGGATAAGAACGCCTTTAGATTATTCAATGACATGTCATATCCAGATTGAGAAATCAATCCATGAACCTTAACAATCAAATCATAATCTTGCAAATCCCGCAACAGCTTTCGTGAGAATTCCTTATTGCCTTGATAGGATACTTGTCCGTGAACAATTTGTGGACGATACTTTGGATCCAAGAACGTAATGTTCTCACCAAAATATGTCGATAAATACATACACATTGTATGACCAAATTGACGAACAATATCTTCATCATTGATGATAATAATTCGCATTCCTGCATTGGAATTATGATTGGACAATCTTCCATATAACCAATCGCGTACACCAATGATTGTATTCGGATCCTTCAATCGTTCGGTATATACTTTCAATGGATCTTCTGATTGATGACGTCTTTTATCTGAATCAAGTCCAATGGACAATGATGTTGTTTGATTAATTGCCCACGTTGGATCGAGCCATCCATCACCATATACAATATTGAATCTGGATATGCCACTTGACACAACTGGTTTGTTTATAATTTCAAAAGATCCATCATCATGATATTTCACCTGTTTGTCAAAATGCATTCTGCTTGCAGCACTGTTGTTGACATCTGGAATGAAATATGTTGCACTCATCAAATCTCTCAATGTCATGAATTGAGCCAATACATTAATGAACACACGTTTACTGGTCACAATCATATGGTATCACCTCCTCCCTCTTTTTAAATAATATATATTTTATCAGTCGATATTAGTGTGTTCAAGCTGTAACCAACACATCATATTCCATATGGAAGAGATCCAGTGTGGTTCATCCGTTTCATCATTCAAGTACTGACACAGATGGCGGAAACCAGAATCTTCGAATGACCACTGAGGGATTCCATTCTTCCAGTTATTCTCCCCATACTTCTCAGCACCTTTCTGGAAGTGAATCGCCAAGTCCTTCAGCATCACAACAACTGCATTCCATACTTCGTTGTCACCGATCTTGTCACTGTCAATGCAGTATTTACGAAGTGTGATTCCGAGAATGGCTTTCTTGAAATCTCTGTTTGTATAATTGATCAACAGATCACATGTGTCACGCAGTCTATTGATGTGTGGGTTTGTATTAAGTTCGTTGTCCACGAAGTTGAAGAAGTCGACTAATGCGTCAGCCGGTAACAGATCGAAACGACCTTTGCCGTCCTTTGTGTAACGAATTCCGCCACCTTCAAACTGGTGGAACTCTCCATCTACTTTGATCTCATACTTATCACTCATTGTAATCGTCCTCCTTTACTAATTCTGCATCTGCTACATCATCCGCTTTGTCGACAGTGACTGTACCATTATCTGCCTCTTCTTCTTCCAATGATTCGATGTATTCTCTATCCAGATCATCAACCGAATCAGAGTCAAAATCAATCATCTTCTCAATATATGTCAAGAAGTGACCCATCGCCCAAGCGGGTTCATCTGTGAATGCAATATACATCAACGTCATAGGATTAATGATGTCAGGCTCGTCCTTGTCGATACAATCGATCATACCTTCATACAGTCTGTGCGGAATGTTCCATACGAACTGTTTGAACTGATCGGACGAGAACGGAATATCTTCGAAATATGTATCACGCAAATTGATGATATAATCCATAATCTCAGATGCTTCATCTTCTGTCAACAGAGTCTTTGCTTCTGATGTAGAAGTGGCAAGTTCTTTACGGATGTCCTGCAACATAGAATACAGTACACTGTTCTGAACTTCATCCGTATCATTCTCAATATGCTCTTTCAAAGATTCCAGCTGACGATTGAGTTCATTGATCTCAAATGTCTTTGCACCAAGATCATTGTTCAAACCATCACACTGTTCCTTGTAACGTTCCAACTCGGACTGGAGCTGTTCGTTCTGAACATTTGCTTGATTCAGACTCTTTTCCAGTTCAGCGATCTGTTTCGACTGATTCTCTACCTTGTCCTTATAGTAGTTTACATCACTCTGACGAACTGCTTCTTTCAAATGTTCGATCTGCTTCTTCAGTTCTTCAACTTCTGTGTTGTCATTTGCTTGTGCGATTGACTGTTTGATCTGTTCTGGAGTGGGTTGTTCCTCACTGGGATATGTGATCAAGTCATTGATATTATCTGCGACATTCTGCAGTCTCTTTGTACCATCACTCAGTCTCCAATCATAGCTGGTATATACTGTATTGGATTCTTTCTTGGGTTCTTCTTCTTTCGGCTCAGACTCTTCCGGACGCTCAACGGATGTCAATTCATCATTGACATCCTCAAGCTCATCATGTACAAGACCAAACGCTTTCAGGTAATTGCTAATATTCATAACTTATACTCCTCTCCACATTGAATCATTTTTAATTTTATGATCCAATTCATATTGGGCGACTACGGAAGATGCCAACCAAGCGTCTGGCATATCCGGATTCTTCATAGACATTTCTTCTTCATCAACTTCAATCTCAACACTCTTTGTCGGTTCAGTCATTCTAACACCTTCAATAGATTCGAACAACCGAAGTCTTTCATCTTGAGTGATTGTAGATCTTAACGATGCATCGCTATACTTTCTTGGGCATTCAGGACAACGATACTCTGAGAAGGAAGAATCCATTGTCAATGTCTTACAACCACACAGACACTGAAATAGATTCATACTAACTGGGAAGATGTATGCATAATCAATACATACGGGTTTACCTGCGGAATTGATCCCCCAATTCGCATAATTCTTATCAACAATTCCGACATCACCAATCAAGAACTGTTTGCACCATTTCGACAGAATGGATACGATTGTATCTCGGCGTAACATCATTTCTGAATAAGAACTGAAAGCGGGTGCATATTCAGCAACGAGTAAATGTCCACCACTTGATATTTCCAAAGCTTCTGCAACATTTGGAGCCAACTGATCAGACATGACCCATTCCTGTTTATTATCCGCAATCCCTTCTTTATCAAGTGCGATCTTGATAACAAATCCATCATATTTGATAATATGACGATTTGTTCCAGTACCAATCGATTTAAAATCAATTCCATATTCAGTGAATAATTCATTGATCTTATCTCTTCTTGATGTTGGAAGCATACCTTTTTGAAGTGATACTTCACCGAGTTTATCTCTCAATTCTTGTGGCAATGTCAACAATCTCGATCTATACGTTACTGTCTCTTTCACTGAGATTACCTCCAATCAAAACGTGGGTATGATATGTGGGGCTTTGATAGCCCCACATATACATTCCATTGATTTAACCCCAGTTCTGTTTAGCAATATTCAGTAAGGACTGAGACTGCTGAGCAATATCCGCAGGTACTGGAATTGACGGATATGTCGGTGCTGTATTCTGCTGACAATTGTTGGGAATATACTGCTGCCAATTAGCAGTCGGCATCTGTGGCTTAATCGGCACATTACTCATCTCCCACTGCTGAGTCTTCTTCGTCGTAGGAGCTGCATTGTACTGATTATACATTGCCGCATTATATGCCGGATCAAACGGGTTCTGCTGACACGGAGCCCACGGATTCTGTGTCTGCTGCATCTGCGGAATAGTCGGAACGGGATTCTGATACGGCATCTGCATACCACCGTAATTCGTCTGATACGGATTATACTGCGGCTGCTGATAACCACACTGCTCCATTGTCGGCTGGCTGAACTGTGTACCGTTGTACGGCGGTACATTGTTGAACTGGTTGAACATCGGGTTTGCCTGAGGAACCTGCTGTCCCATCGACATTGCGTTGAACTCTTCCAGTGTCGGCGGAACCGGACGAGCAGAAGCGTCTGCGAATCCACCATTCATCATGGACGGATTTACACCAGGATAGTAGTACCCGTTGTTCATGTTGAACTGGGGCTGATTCTGGTATGTGTGTTCCATGAAGTTTCCTGTTTCGATTGGGTAATCTGGATTAATCATAGTTAATTCCTCCTTTTTGATTATAAATCAACCACGATAGATCGTTGAGATCAGCTGACTCAAAATGATCATATCGTTTTCGATTTCGTTAAGATTTTTGGCATCGAAATACCATCTTGATCGATGACAAATAAATTCGTCATTGATTCTTGTGATCATACCACAAACATACGGAGAGTTACTCTGAACAATCGCATGTCTGCGATAATTCTCAGGGATTCTGAGACTTCCAATCACATCATCTGTCTCAGTCGGCAGACAATGACCCGATACTGCGATCTCACAAATTCCCGTCTGGAAGACTCCATATCTCGACAAGAATCTGATGATTCTCAACATGGATTTCATCTGCGTTCCAATCTGAGATCTCGGAACAGGTGCGGTTACTACCCAGAAGCATACATTACCCTGAGTTTCAATCGGATCTGCTTCTCTGATGATACAGCCAGAACCAGGAAGAACAAACGGAAGCAAACTTTCGATCGCTTTCAGTCTTTCTCCATACTGGAACTTTCTTCCATACTGGTCGAACATCAGCATCTTGTATCCAACGAACGGTTCACTTCTGACCGCATACATCGGATATGCTTCCATGACCATAGCCGAATAATCGACAATATGATCCATGGGAACGATTCGGGACTGATAAACTTCAATACCCATAATTCATACCTCCTAAATGAAATATTGGAGACAGTATACCATTGTGTCACTATCTCGGACAAATTATATACATTTTGATTATTTAAATATTAGCCACAAAGTTTTGTAGTTGTTTACCAAAGAAGATTGGTTGTGACAATGTGGTTGTCTCCATAATGTCGGGTTGTAATGCAAACGAATCTGTTGAATAGAAAGGATGTCTGATTGCATTAATATCAGCACCTTCTGCATTAGAATCGAGATCTCTACGTTTTGCTGCTTTAATCATCAATTCTTTTCTATCACCATTATTCTCGATATTGATAATGTACAAACCATCTGCAACTTCCAATATCTCAATTGCAGATCCAATTTGAGATCGACCCAATACTTCAGCAGATTTGTTACCACCACCATGAGCAGCCGCATTGTCAACTGCTTGTGCTGCAGCACGGTTTAACTGATGTCCTGTGACGACTGGGATATTGAATTGAATCGACATGGTTTTGAATTCATTCATAATCGCATTCAATTCACCTTTCTCAGAAGCTCGTGCAACTTCATCTCTGGAAGCAGGTCTGACGCGTTTCAAATAATCAAAGAATAATGCAACAACTTCAGTTGTTTCGGTGTTAAACGATCTGATGATATTCGCAATATCAGCAGTGGACTTTTCTCTGTATCCATAATACAATAATACAGAACGGAAACCCTTGGATGTTAATTTAGAATTAATCATCTCAACAATTTCATCAACCGTGTATGATGCCATATCCGCCATTGGATATAACAATCCCCACAAACGACGAACTGTTTGAGCCATGGAGTTCTCCATAGAAATGTAAATCGATACAGGTTGTTTTCCGTGTGTTGTATTTTTGATATGTTCATTATACAAACACGTGTCCACATGTCCTTGTAACAAAATACCAGATTTGTAATTTCCTGGCAATCCTGCATATACGTAGATACACCCAGACAAATATCCGGGCGATAACAGCATATTCAATCCTTTGAAGGACGTGATAATACACTTATCAGCAGATCGAGAATCTTTTGTTTCAGCAACAACTGTTCGCATTCCTTCAATATTGTCAGAATCGAATTGATGTGATACAGCGGCTATATTCGACACATTATACGCTTCAATGATTTTTGTTGACATGGAATACATTGTGTCGACAATTTCTCGAATTGGTGTTTCTTCATCATCCAATAAATCCATCGCTTTAATGAATGAATTCTGATGTTTCAACAGTTTTGCATATTTGACATAATCCGATAAGATTGTAGTTACTGTCGTTAATTCTGTCTGTGTATTAATTGTCGGATTATCATGAAAGAATTTCACATTCTTCACAATCTCCGAATCTTCACCCTCTTCGTCCATAGAATTCAAAATCAGTGTATACGATTTGATGTCTTTCTCAAAATAACTTAACAAACGATGTGCCGTTTGATAATATATGGACTTAGATGGATATTCGGATAATACTCGAGAAAATAATACGAAATTCTGAGATGTTTTATATTCGTCATGTTTCGATACCATAATCGATATGATATCTTTATATAATGACGAACGTAATTGCTTTGCCATTAAAAATCTCCCCCAGTTTGAAAAATGAAATCGTATCATTTCGTTGTGAATTTGCCAGAATAAAAGTGGGGGAATTAACCCCCACAATATATTCCATTTAATTCATATCATCGAGAATGAAACGTCCCTGGTCTCCCTGGAGTTGAAGCAAGTTGGAATCAAATATCAATGCACGTGATGTCAGCAGATATTTCACGATAGACAAAGTCGCAACCAACACTTCCAAATCATATTGAGAAGAAGTTGGAAGATTCTTCATATCTACAAGACTATCCGTAATGATATCGAATGATTTCTCAGGCTTGTTATTGTCATAGAACTCCTTACACAGTTCCTGGAAAGTTTCCACACCATTGTCAGAATGCTTGGACTTCCAAATATCATAACAGAGTTCCCGAATAGAATGTTCAATTGCCGTGCATACGTGAGAAGTCAGATCCGTCAGTTCTGTCTTGGGTTTCTGCATTGTATCATAATTGTATCTCGAGATTCTGTCATAACCATACCAAATCATGTTTGGTACAATACCAAATTCCAATGCAGATTTTACGATAGACACACAGTCATCGATCTTGTCCGTAATCATCTTGAGTTCCAACTGTGTTCCTGCTTTTGCACGAATCAGCGTCTCTTTCTGCTTCAATGACAGATCACGAATTCGATCATTGATCAATGTTTTGCGAACATATGACTTTTCAGTATCACGTTCAATCTTCAAGTCACGAATGTACTCCGTTGGAACTTCTGCATTCATGATACACAGGCAGTTGTAATTATGAACTTTGACAACATATTGTGGGATCTCATCACAATCAACAACGATATGATGTACATCACGAAGTGTTGTATTCAATACCGCAGCCAAATCATGTAACGTATCTTGAATATGTTCGCCCTTAACTTCTGCAAGGAAAATGGTTGCATCACGCTTTGTCAAAGACATATTGACCAAATACCGTTTGTATTCCGTATCCATAAAGTCTGCACGTACACTTCGACACAGAATCAATACCGTCTCTTCTTTCGCTTTGTCATAATGATCATAGAAGTTCTTCCATTCTGCATTACCAAATGCATGATCATATAACAGAATCCGAACAGAGGTATCGTGATCCAGTGCCAAAGCATATTCAGGATTCAGGAACCGAACACGAACACGGTAATCTCCAGGTAAATGATCCACTTCATAATTTGCATTACTGGTGGATTCAAATGAAGATTCTGAATCAACGATAATGTTGTTTGTGGAAACAACAACACCATTCTCATCGTATTCGGGCATTAAAGCGTCCATCAACATATCAACGAGTTTGTCATCATAGTTTGATGCAACACGAATGATGTTCGCCAATGATTCTTTTGTCATTGGCAGGATTGTACCATCTTCCATATCACGCTTAATTGCCAATGAAGATTGAAGTTCCAGCTCGATATTATCAAGCACTTCTTTCAAGTGACGTTTGTCTTCGGTATTTGTCATCAGAGGTCTAAGTTGGTTGAACACTTTCTCTGCCAATAGAATACAAGACGTTGTACCATCACCAACGGTGCGATTTACACGTTCAATGATGTCTTTGATGGTGATATATACCATCTTCTTGTATTGGTGATTGAAACCAATTGCAGAGAAGATGTTATATCCGTCCTTTGTACTTGTCATTTGATTTTGAGCAGAGATCAAGATTGTAGAACCATATGGACCATAAGTGTTCCGAAGATTATCCGCAATCACTTTAAATGCATCATGAACGAGCTTCTGAAATGCACTTTCTGGAATGATGTTCACATGATTATCATGAGCATACTGTGTGTAATCATATTTGATTCGGTAGTTCTCCGGAACTGCTTCATTTTCCAACTGTAACGACATATTTTGATCACCTTCTTCGTTTTATCTCTCATGCATCATTTTGAATTCATAAACTGCTTTACCACGTGGAAACATCTTCTTCAGGTCATTACAAGATCTAATGATATCCACTCCGCTTGTGATGCGGAAGATATCATATTGAACAATGGACAATGCTTTTATCAATGCTTCAATGAGTCGAGCTTGTTTACGCTCGAGACTTAATTGCAGATTATGCATTGCCATGTTGATCTTTTCGCTTTCCCATTCCATATCATCACCATCAGAAGATTCAAGGTATTCTTGTCGACGAATAATCATTACATCTCGAACCTTCTCTTGAAGTGTAGAATATTGCATCAACATGTGACGGAATGTTGATGCTTCTTTGGATATGGTATTTTGCAGATTGACCAACCGAACTGCATCAAATGGCTTTGCAAATTTATTCTCTTCATACAACAGCATGAGAGTTGTAATAACTTGTACTTGCTGAAGAAGTATTGTTATTTTTTGATTGTAATTATCGGAATTGATACTTTCTGCACATTCAATTGTATCTGATATGACATCTGATAATGCAATCACAACCTTCTTCAATACAGTAACTTGTTCGATATCTCGTTTCTTAACACGAATGATATCAAATCCAAATAGTCTCATATATGATCACACCTTTATTTTGCAAACAGTTAATGTGATGGAATTCTTCATGAGTGCATACATTTTTCTGCGGGTTAATGTGGAATCGTCTGTGTCGATGTAAATCAATGAACCAAACCGATGTAATGCCATTGTTTTAGTATCAATGATATTCCCAGGAACGACTTTCGTCTTGTGGAAATCAGGCAGACCACATACAAAATCATGATTCAGATTTTTGTCCGAATCATCTTCACGAACATTCATCCAGATCCATTTTGATGATTTGAAGATGCGGAATGGTTGACGTGCATTATGCGCATTCTGTGTTCCAGCAACAATCAAATCACCTTTGCTCAAGTGATGTGTGAATTTATCTGAATCTTGATACATCATGATTCGAGAATCCGTAATCAACCAGCGTTGATCCTTGTGGATATTATACACTGATTGCTTCTTCCGAGCTTGTTTGATTACTTCTTCATTATCACACACATACATGTATTTGGTATTACTGCCAATGGAGTTACGACGAATCTTTCCATAGTATACTCCACCTTTAGCCGCTTTATTGATCATATCCGTTTCAATGTCCCATACTTCACGTGCCATTCCGATAATATTTGGAACTTTCCGGAATGAACGTGTGATGGTTGGTACATTAATCCATGTTTCACCAAACATATCAAATGGATCCACACAAAAGATTACTTTACCGCGGAAATAATCAACGAATGCATCCAGATATATTTTGTCAATCAAATGTGCATTGTTGATGATTAACAAATCATATTTGTCAATGAATTTGCCATTCATATACATAAGATAGTCTTCCGTCTTTGGTCTTCTCTTCAGACAGTATGGATCGTATGGAAATACTTCATCACCTGCAATTGGTTTGTAAGTGAATAAGTTCTTGTAGTAGATATGATTGGCAACATTTTGTTCAGCCTTCTTCATATAGATGATATCAGGACAACCATCAACGATCAGGATATTTTCAAATCCACAATATACGGTTGATGTATCCAGTACGGTTCTTAACAATGGAGAACCACAAATACCACCAACCTCAATCACTTTAACATCAACACTGTGGAAAAAATCCACGAGCATATCCATAATCACATCGGGCTCATAGATATTTGTCGGTCTGAAGCATGTTTCAATACTCATATGAACAACCTCCTTGTTCAAAAAATATAATCATGCATTGTGTGGCGGGGTGTCCCCGCCACAACTGCACGTTTGTTCTCATCTCTTCAAAGCGAACAGCTTGTCCATGGAGAGATCAATGCCGAACTCGTTATTAGCTCTCAGGTTGTTAGTTACAAACCAAATGAGATCTGTGTTGGGTTCCTGACCGATCTTTGCTACATAGCGGATCTGATAATGACCCTCGAGCTTATTCGTCTTTACATCTCTCAGCATGTCGAAGATGATGCGCTCCGGACGCAGATATACGATGAAGTACTGATTACCAGACTTCGGATCACCAACCAGTGTGAGCTTGGAGTACTTAATCAGCTCCTCAAGTCTCTCACCACTTACGCCCAGAAGATTCAGATGCGTAAGCGATTCAGAAGTGATCTGATCATATGTGAAATCCTTAGGATACATAAAGGGTTCCAGTGAAGCGAGCGAACCCTTATCAAGCGAGTAACCCTTCTTATTTTCCATAAGGAATCTGGTTGCGTAATCAACAGACGCATCGTTGCGATCTACAATCAGATCCTTTGCCTGGATTACAACTCTCATACGTACATACGAATTGCCGTTGTATCCATCCCATCTCATGAAGTCCGGCTTGATTCTGAAGCCCAGTACTTCGTTCTCGAGATAATGTACGATATCACCTGTCGAGAAATCGTATGTCTCACCAGAGGGTTTAACGTTTCCTTTGTTAGCCATTTGAATGACCTCCTCATATAAATTTTTGTACCTGGATGTATACTGCCAATACTTTAATTATTGACTGCTCATCTGCTTCCAGGTCATTGAAAGACTTATCATACAAATATCGACTCAAAGCATATGAAACTCCATCGTCAATATTCATATCATAATGCTCTTTCAGTATCTGATTGACGCTATTAAGGTCATCAAATACGTGTTCAACGAATCCGATGTGTACACGATCGAGACGATTCATTTTCGGCTTGATCATATCCACCAATGCTGTGATATCGGATTCCAGATCGAATGGTATTTCAACAACATTCGGATCTTCGGGTTCTTTTATTGTGATCTTATCGGCAGTAGCCAATCGATCACATACGGCTTTAAATCCTCCATCCATAGTTTACCGGACCTCCTCCGTTCATATAATCAACCTTACCGTACTGGGGGTTCTTAATCCCATCATACTCGGTATTTGCCATCGGTCCTTCATAATTACCGAACGGACTTTTGTTGCCGTATCCATAACCATATCTCACAGGCTGGGGATTGTTATAACCACCATTCTGCATATTGAACGCTCCACTGGACATACGGTTGAACATCTCTGGTGTGGGCGGAATTCCAGGATTTACATTCTCTCTGGAAGCATACCCATATCCATAAGATACGGGCTGGGAATTTCCACCAGCATATCCCCAATTGTTGCTCGAGGGTCTGCCGACATTATCAATCGCATTCGAAATACGATTAACGCATTCAGATCCCTTCTCGAATGTTCCAGCCATTCCATTGAACAGCTGATCCAGATATGCGGTATTCATACCATCTGGGAAGTTGTTATTGTTATTCTCCATAACAATATGACATTTTGATTCTTATCCAAGATTGTTGACCTTCAATCAGATACAATAAGCTCCATCCGAGATGTCACCTCGGTAGTCTTTGGGCGGATGAATGGTGCGTGTAAATAAATGTTCACACGCACCATTGTGATTAATACACATTACCGTATGTTTCGACACGCGGCTCACGACCACGGTGAACACGATTCATCAGCTCGTTAAACTGATTCATCTGGTCCTGTGTAAATGTCGTCTGGCTCTGCTCCAGCATCTGCGGCTGTTCAAACTGCATCTGCGGCTGGAATACGGTCTGGTTGTTATAACCATAACCATACGGCTGCTGCATCTGTGGCTGCTGCTGATTATACTGCTGATACGGATACTGACCCATAGACATCATATTGAATTCTTCCAGTGTCGGAGCTCTGCCAATAGTGCCATAATTCTGGAAGTTCTGGTCAAAGTCATGACCATTGTTATAGCCATAACCATAACCATACGGCATCTGCGGAGCATTGAACATAGCCTGTTCTCTCTGCTTACGAGCTTCTTCCTCAAGACCCATTGCATGGTATCTTCTCTGGAATTCCTCAGTAAACGGATTCTCCCACTGCGGCTCAGAAGAGCTTCTATAATCAGTAAACATGTTCTGATTCATGTTGGGAACCTGATTCATGTTCATCTGCTGCTGCATAACATTCAGCTGCTGCTGCATTGCATTCATCTGCTGACGCTGGAATGCTTCCTGCTGTCTACGTGCCTGGGCATAACGATATCTTTCGTCATGAGACATGCTCTGGACATCCGGTGCGTACGGAATGACCTGAGGAGTGACGAAAGAACACGGTACGTTGCCCCATGTATAAGCACTCTGCTGGTACATATTCTGGTACTGCGGCTGGAAGTTATAATACTGCGGCTGATTGTGCATAGGAAGTGCGTTCACCTGCGGTGCGGGTGCAGACTGAACGGGCATCGGTGCAGGACCCATCGGTACGGGACCCATCGGAGCACCACCCATCGGCATACCACCATACGGAAGCATACCACTACGCTCTGCCTCTTCCTGACGCTTCATCTTTCTGACATTTGCGATAATGCCAACAACAACACCTGCGATTGCTGCAAGACCCATCACAGCGTAAGAAATCAGTGTCAATACGCTCATTATTATCACCACTCTTTCTACGGGGATTCGAATATTCATAATGAATAGACAATATATGTCAACAAAATGTCCAAGATGTGGATTGTGATGCATCATACAATCACACATTTGTTCAGATTGTTAATATTCACTACCAGCAGATATATGGATTTCTTATTCGTCCTGAACCACTACCGATACGACTACACTTCGGAATTACATTCGAATTACTCGGAATTACATGGATTTTGAAACATTATTCATTTGGATTCGCGCGTATATCCAAACGCATATATCTGCTATGGTCACATTAATTATATAAATAAGCAAAATATAAAAAAATAGAAGAAACCGATTCGTAACTTCGTATCGATTTGATATAATAAAGGAGTGATATCATATGGCAATATTTTTACCAGGATATGGTCAAGTTAAAGATACAAATGTTGGTCAGAGTAATCCAATCGATTCAGCTTATTCTCCACGATTGTTTGGTGCACCACCACAATTATCAAACTTATGTGATATGAGAATCCAGAGTTCAAAAGATGGATTGCCTGGAGCAGTTGGAGATATGTATTTAAACGACATTTTGAAGAATTGTCAAACAGCAAACTTTTTTGTTGGACGAGCTTTGTTTACAGGCGGATTCAATTCAGTTGTTGCTGCTGGATTGAATTTAGCAGCATATGTTTATGCATATTCAAAGTATGGAATTCATGGTAATAATCAATCCGATGCACCAACTGCAAATGTATATAATGAAGCACTACGTGAGATGTCCGTATCATTTAATGAAAAGGCATTAAGTGTTGATGAAGCATCTGCACAAACCGCAACAACAGAAGAAGACGTCCGAGCACAACAAGAGTTAGATGCATTGATCAATGGAACAGATATCAATTTGGAAGATGAATATTCCACAGATGGATCAATCGCTTCCATTTCAGAAGCTTTGTCAGCCAGATATGCGGAAGCATTAAATACAGAACAAAACACAGTTGATGAAGAAACAGAAGAAGTTTCTCAAGTAAATGCATATACATCTCTTGACGAAATATCATCTTCATTGGGAGAGAATTATAATAACTTGGAAGCAACCGGTATTGAGAATGGTTCCTTCTTAAGTATGGACATCACCACATTGGATGAAGCTGCTAATATCATCAATAACTTAGCAAGTGGATTTTCAAATAAAATTAAAGAAGGTGGTGCAACGGTATATGCCGCATTGATGGGTAGCTTATTGGTTGAACAACCATTCTACACATTTGAAGCAGATTGGAAGACATACATTAATAATGTAAAGATGATGATCAACTCAGCAGTTGTCATGTTGGGATTACAATCCGCCTACGTCAGAATTGGTAATGAATATTGTGCAGTTGGTAGAGCCGCATCATATTCAGGTGGTGATGATGTATGGACAAAGTATCGATATATCACACCAGATGATGATATTGGAACACATACCTCTATTGACAATTTAAAAGGTGAGACATCACAATATGTTTCATTCATGGTTGATCCCGTTTCTGAAAGTGAGACATACACAAACACATACTGTCAGTCCAAGATATATTCAACCGCAATTAGTGCCGGTAGTGAAATTGGTACTGAAATTGCATTTATTACCAATTCATCACAATCGGCAATTGATGATAATGTCATCAAATTGGCAGGTGGTGCAATTAATACTGCTGAGAAGATTATGGGTTCACTTGCAGGTGGCATTGGTAAATTCACCGCCGCAGTTGCATCTGGTATGGCTAAATCGTACACAGGTGACCATACCATTTATCCGGATATCTTTAAAGAGCATTCATCCAATGACGGTGGTATGACGTTGCGTGTAAAGTTGCGTGCATCACGCGGAGACCCATACACATATTTGATCGATGTATTAGTGCCATTATTCCATATACTCGGAATGGCACTTCCAAAAATGTCCAAGAATTCAGCCGCATCATATCAATATCCACCACTGATTCAGTGTAATGTTCCTGGTATTTGGGGTACAAGACTTGGTGCAATTCAATCTCTATCTATTACCAAAAACCCAGAAGGTGATGGTGTATCGATTAATGGATATCCAATGTCAATTAATGTGGACATTCATGTACAAGATTTAATGCATACATTAGTAACAACACCAATGGATTCTCCAGCATTGTTCTTAAACAACCAAACTATGTTTGATTATATTGCACAATGTACGGGTGTTGATAAATATCGTGTAAATCCAGCAATTAGAATCATAACCAAGATTGCATTAGCTGCATCTTATGCAGATTCTATGTTCTATAACATTGGAGAATCACTCGTATCAGATGCAACACATATCTTGAATTCCGCAAAGTCAATTGCAATTAAATAAAAAATAATGTGGGGGCGTTACGCCCCCACTTATTACATTTAACTCATGAACATTCCTAACATAACCAATCCAAATGTGATTGGGTCGAATGATGTGAATAAAGCGTCCATTCCAATTGCATCTTGTAATGGAATTGTTGCTTCACCATGTTCACCAGTCACATGTAAAGCAACATAACACTTACCCGTCTCATTCACCCATTTCGTTGGTACAATACTCATTCCATTCACGCGTAAACTCTTTTCTTGTATGAATATCTCCAATGCTTTTGAATTTACTTCAAATTCATCTTCACTCATATTTGTATATAACTCATTTAAACAAGATTGAATTAACGTCAATGATTTATGGAATAAAGCTACAAATAACCAATATGATCCACCTGGAATGAATATTCGATTCTTTTCAAACCCTTCCGAAATTGCTATCGAGAATTTGCTGTCAATAATCCGTGTTCCGGATTGAATCATTTTGATTGTTGGATATTCACCAGTTGGTTCATACTTATATCCAAAACTCAATCGCAATTGTTTATTAACACTTCCTCGATACAATGTGTACGAAGCGCGATTATTTCCTTCCATTGTGTTATTCCTTCTTAATCTGTATCAGTTGTTTCTTCATCATGCTTTGCTTTGAATCCACCTTCAGGAATATGATAATCCACATCGATGTATACAGAGCAAGCAATCTTATCCAGTATTGTATTATATTCTTCAATGTTATTTGCATTAAATCTCAATGCACGTTGTGGGAATTCTTCTTCGATGAATTTGTATAAGTCATATTTGATGTTTGGATATTTATTGACATTGATACTGGTTAATGCGGAGATGTCACCCCATGGTGAAATAATACCACTCTGTCCAACATCCTTTGTTGATTCAACCAGATCCTGTTTACCAATCATACTCGGATTCATCTGCTTATTGATAAACGTGATCTTGTGTCTGTCCATTCTTCCCAAACTATTTGGCGATGCGTTCACATAGTTCGCAACACTATGCAGTTCTCTTATGAACTTCCCCAACTTTCATTGGGATACCAGACTATATCTTCAAATGCATATCTACCGACATTCATTTGTCTACCGTTTCCAGATCCCACCATTAGCTTGTGGGCGTACTCCTCTTCACGAGGATAGTCGTTGAACGTTTCATCATGCCTTTTTGTTTTTAACATATAATGATTTACAATATTCGATATGTCTTTTATTGATATTCAATATCTTTGATATTTTCACATTGGAATATCCTTTGTCGATTAAATCGAATATCTTTTGTCTATCATCTTTGTGACCAAAATCAAACTTATTGATGTTATACAATTTTGCGATAGATTTATGTTTATTTCTAAATTTAATATCACGAATTAGAGTTGGGTTAACATGTGTCTTTTCACAAATTTCAGAATGTGTTAACTTATTTTCTTGAAGCATCCTGCACACATCATGAATCTGTTTATCTGTATAAACATGCTTATTTGATTGATGCATTCCTGTTTTTACTGCATGCATCATGTTTTCTCTATTTGTAACCCATTCTAAATTTCTATAATCGTTGTTTTGTTTATTTCCATCAATGTGGTTCACATATCTTCGTTCATGTGTTTGTCCATGACAATATGCCATTGCGACAAGTCTATGAACTAACCATAGATGACTTTGATTATCATAATATAATGTCACACACCGATATCCATGTGTACCTGTGTATTGATATACAATTTTATTGTCTTTATACACAATTCCGTTATAAGTTATATGATAACCTGTATCGGTTCCGTTCACATTAATCGGTCTACTGAAGGTTTCTAAAAACCCTTTGACATCAAATAGAATCATTATATCACCTCCTTAATGTTATTTGGAGGCATGATGACTTCGCTGCGGATCTGAGATATATCTTTAATCTTGTTACCATACCTATGATAGTTAGTCATAGCCACTGAAAATCAGTTTGGTAATTAAAGCTTTACCCAACGCTTTGATGATATTATCAGCAATAGTCGCCCATCGTATTTCCAGTCGATGTTTACCCGCAATTAGATAGATAAAGGCCCTGTATAAACGTGAGGAGTTTGGGACAACTCACGCTTCAATTGTTTTTCCTTTCTTGGTATACCTGTAGAAGTGGTAATAATCCAGATCATTCGCAAAATCAATTGGATGCACAGTTCCAAGATCATACATCTTTCTGCGAATACAATCCGGAGAGAACTTCACGAGTGGTTGGATATCCGTCATTTTAATCATACAACCAAACTTGAACATCTTCTTCAACTTATCAGACACAAGCGCTGTGATGATTGTTGAAATGACTTCATTCTTTCTCAAACGTTTATTCTCAAATGAGAAGAAGTTCATGTCATCAAATTCCGTCTGTAATACATACTTCAATAATGAAACCATTACGCGTTTATCAATCTCTGGAATTGGTAATACCTCTGCAGAGATAGTATCCAACATTCTTGCTACATACATCTGATGACAAGCGCCACGATGTTCCACGTTTGGCTCGTAATAACTCAAATCATAGATCCACCACTTCGGATCACACAACTGTGCATAATTGTTTGGATGATGGCGTTCAATCAATTTCATTGCCATAACCAAGATGTTACGAACATAATCGAATTTTTCCAAACCTTTCTTATATGCTTTGATGTAAACATCATCCACATCTTCCAGTGGTTTGAAGTATTCGTATTGATCATCGTTATCCAAAACCCGGTCACAGAACTGTAAGATCGGGAACACTTCCAAATAGGAAAGTGGTGAAGGAATATGCATGAAGCATGATAAGATTGGTTCCATAGTTGTGAAGATCTTTACCATACCAACTTTAGAAGTTACCAGCATTCCTTTGATGGATTGAACGGTTGATTCTTCATACCGAATGACGACTGGTAATAATGATTTGATAATGAATGAATCTTCACCATTCGGGTATAATAATTTATCAACGAGCTGGTATTCAGAATACCGCAAATTGTCCAAGAAGTAACGACCCTTGTCATCTTCAATCGGAATATGAAGAACATTGTGTACAACTTCTCTTTCAAGATTCTTATTCTTATCACGTGCTTCAATATACACGTCGAATTCTAATACACCAATGCGATTATCACCAACTGTCTTTGTCTTTAATTTGACGCCGGTTTCACGGCGTCTGGTTTGGATTTGATCTGGTGATGGATGTGGATTCCATTTCCAATTACAAATCTCAATGAATGGTGCGTTTTCGGCACCCTCGATTGGATAAAGTCGTAATAGATTGATTACTTGTAATCCAGAAATGGCTTTCATGACATAAAACCACAACGGTTGATCTTTACCCATATCAACTGTGATTTCTTCCAGTGGATTATGCATGTTTTGAATACACATATCAAGCATTTGAAACACTCTCCTTTTTTGGAATCTGTTTAAACGAATAAACCAGTAAGTTACTGTTCGATTCGTCCGATTGAATTATATGATTACGAAATACAAAAATAAATGAGAGGTGATATTATGTCAACATTCCCTCGTCAATATCCAATGATGACACCAGATTCATTACGTGCCAAATTGCATATTGATAAAAAGATATTTGATACGTACTTGTCTCGGTCATTTATGCGTGACCACTGTAATGGATCAAAATATGTTGGTACAATGGAGAACTGGGGTTCTGAAATGTTAATGGAATCTCATAAATTAAAAATGAAATATCCACCATTCAACGTGTTGGTTGGAACATTTGGTGTACGAAAATATTTTGATTTACATTACGGAAGTGAGCTTAATATATTCTATGAGCCGAATGCAATTGTTGGTTGTTTGAAAACAGACGTACTTCCTCATCAGACGTGTTATCTCAGATTCACCAATTGTACTCGGGATACCATATTAAGACCAGGATCCCCCAGTGATCCAAATCCAGAATTACAAGTCATTTATCGAACAAAGTTGTATCCTTCATTTATTACATTACGAGATGATGGTACGGAATATCCAGAACCATTAAAGTTATATGACAAAGATCTTCCGGACGAACAGAACACGGAATACTTCTTTAATACCACAACACCAAATACGAAGTTGACATCAGATTCACAATACATCAGAAATTTCATCGATCCAGAGTCCATTGTTGTTGGTGAAGATGGATTGATTCAATTCAACACAATACCATTGGACGAATGGATGTATGGTCAACCATTGTTCTGGGCATCCATTCCATCTGTATCTGTTATGGAACAAGGAAATGTTCAAGGTAATACCGATAGAAACAATAATCCATTATTGACATTTGGAACAGATGGAAATGATAATGTCGGTATGTATCCAATGATATATGGTGAAGAAAATCTACCACCAATTGACGAATCATTGGAGAATATTCATTGGATGCTAAAAGTGTATGGAAAACATGATGATTTTACAATGACGGATTATCGTAGAAAAGAACTTCGTAAAATCACATTCTGTGCATATGATGATGCACCACCATATCAACACATTGTTGCAACATATGACATTACATGGAATACAGAAACATTCCATGTATTCTTGAATACATCTCCGTATAGATTGGCAAAAACGTATTGGATCGTTCGCACGCCAAGACCCGGAGATTCCGATTATGATGGAACAACATTCAACAATCCACCATACTTGGTTCCAACAACGAATGATGGTAAAATTGATTACACCATATCTTGTCCGGGAGTTATCAATGACAAATACAATCCATTGTTTATTGTAAAACCAGAAATCTATTATAACAAATTCCGTTATATGACTCCGCGTGCACAAGTCGGAATGCATATTGATTTCTCATCTGATTATTCCGATCATGCAGTTGATAAGAAGAATGGTACAATTTACAACATGGGAGAGTTCGATGGTTTACCTTCGTATTATAAAATCAAAAATGCACGATATGTGAAACGTGCACGTTTGTCATTATATACATTACGTGATTGGATTACATCACGTACGCAAACTCCAATGAAACGTCAATCCGCTGGATTGTTGGTTGATTCTGGATTTCCCGTATTAACTGATCCAGATATTGGAATTGATGGTTTGGAATCCGTTATTAAATACAAAGCATCTGTCGGTAGATTATATCACACAACTGGTGAATCTATTTCCAAGAATAATTCATTATCGGATATTGCGTATTATGAAGGAAATAAAATGTATGATGTCACCAAAAGAAAAACACCATACCAAATGATTTACCATGGTAATAGATTCTTCTCCACCAAAGTTTCGAAAGATCTGGATTATGAAAACTATGGACGTGTTTATACGATTTCAAATGATCCAGCCGAGTATGATAATAATCACACCAGTCGTTATCCAAAACCATCAAGAACATTGGCGCGTATTTGTGATATCCCAACGGACTTCCGTCAATTAACACATATCTCCGGACTTGTTTCTTCTGTTATAACTGATAAATGGTATGTTCGTACCGAAGCATGTTATTCCGATGGAAATATTGAATCTATCAATGGAAATGATTTACAACGTGTATGGAATACGACATCCAATGAAACGAATCTTGTTCATGATGAATCAACGTATGTGTTTGATAAAGACATTAATTTGAATTCGGATTATGGTTCATACTGGATGGATTTGAATTATCCAAGATGGAATAATCGTAATGCATTCTTGACAATGACAAATGCAATGGCATCCGATTCCGATACCCCGGATTACAAATGGAGAGTTCATGCAGTTGGTACAAATTACGACGAAACAAATATCATCACTGATTATGTTGGTGGACATCCCTTCGAAGCCAGAACATCAGTTGTTGAATCAGGTCATGTCTTAGCAACTTCTTCTGTTCCAAATACAAAAGAGATTCAAATGAATCGTGCAAATTTGGATGGACAAGAAACGGTATTTTCAGTTGTTACAAAGTCTGGATCTGGTAAAGACTGCAAAATGCGTTTAGAAATTGAAGACGCTGCATGGAGTCAGTTGCAACCAAAAAGGAATGGATCCATCAATGGTTGTTTTGCATTCAAATTCAATCAATATGATCAATTGACAATTTGGACATACAATCCGGTGGATCGTTGGTGGTACGAGAATGTCATCTTAACTGGTAATGAAGTTATAGAAACAATCTACAATGCCAATATGGATGTCACACGAAATACTACTGGTGCAACATTGCTTCGGTATATGACCAAGACAAATCCATTGCAAATTTCCGGATATTCCGATGCACCAACATCTGATTCCGTTTTACATCGAGTCATTACCAATACTTATTTGGATGGATATGTTGATCCAAATTCAGATGCAACTGATGTATCACAAGATTTGTTGAATCGTGGATATGATTTACAAGATTCTTATTTTGTATTACAACCAGACGATGGAACCAACAATATTCTCAAAACATATGAGAACACACCAATGGGTGGAACGTGGATTGATGAGATGGTTCCAAAGTATAGTGAATTGGCATTATATGATAACATTCCACGTGCGAATGGCTTGTTGTACAATGGATTGTTTGAAGGAGTAATCGATCGTGGTTATATTCCCAAACAACCAAACGTATTCTTGTATAATCCAATCAAAGACACACATACACAATACACATCCATTTGTTCCGATGTTGTGATCCCCGTTAAGACAACTCCAATTACATTCAAATATTATTCTGGATTGGTGAATGAAGAAACAAATCGATTGAAGTATCATGTTTACAAATACATTGGAAATGAATTGTCGGAAGAATTACAAAGCAAACTGGACGATTATCATATCTCGGATCGAAAAGAGTTATATAATAAAGCAATTACATTAACTCCAACATTCGAATCCAATTTGGAAGTCAATCCAGTTGAGTATGCAGAATTCCATGGTGTTCCATATTCCAAAGAACAATTGATTGATTATTTGATGGCATTTGACATTGCAAACGAATCAAAAGAGCTTGGTCATAAATATCGACCAACTATGAATTCCAATCCAATCAAGAAGATTCGAAATGCCGGAGAAGTTGCATATCAAGAAATCAGTGGAGAAATTATTCCAGAAGGTCAACAGCCCACGGGAGATGTTGTCCCGGTTTCTGCACGTTTACGGAATCATGCGGTTAATATCGGTGACTCAACAAATAGAGTCGATACAAAACCATTCTATGTATTTAAGTTGGATGG